>JGI20214J51650_10002043_pt1 | contig 12798 bp, 10 predicted proteins | sample WetSurMetagenome_FD_51650 | JGI IMG/M metagenome (IMG submission 51650)
AAAATTAAGTCTCACTGTATCCGATGTGAAATCGGTTAAGTCAGCCATATACATATTGAATGAAATTATCAATTCCACACTTCAAAAGCAGTAAATTGAATGCTAGCGCCGATTTGCAATCGGTGCTTGATCCTTAGGTTAAAGTCAATTACAATTTTTAGACACGGATTATAAATCAGCGCCAGCTTCTGCCACTAATGAAAATACTTGATAACTAAAACATTCTTCCCAACTTTAAGTACTCCAAACTCTAGCTCACTCCAAACTTCTTTCAACTCTAGGCACTTTTTACTACTTTTGCATCATGAACCTGATAGTTGACATTGGAAATACAAGTACAAAACTGGCAGTATACGAAGGCCGTGAAAAATTGTCAGTCTCGCGTATTAATGAATTAAGCTGTGAAGAACTTGGAAATGAGTTAAAAGGATTTAAAATAAAAAAGGCTATTGTCTCGTCGGTAAGAAACCTTCCTCCATATATTAAAGATCTGATTTTTGCAAATATCCCATTTGTACATTTCCTTTCGTACAAATCCAGGCTTCCGTTCAGGAGCAGTTATGAAACACCTGAAACACTTGGAACCGACAGAATTGCAGCTGTGGCCGGCGCATTCGATCTTTTTCCCGGAGCAGAAATTCTTATAATTGATGCCGGCAGTGCTATCACATTTGATTTTCTTTCAGGTGATCTCTATAAGGGTGGAAACATCTCTCCCGGAATTGAAATGCGGTTCAGGGCTTTAAACAAATTCACTGAAAAATTGCCCCTTGCTACACTATCTGACCACTATGATTCACCCGGGCAAAATACTATCGGGGCAATTGAGGCCGGAGTGATTACGGGGGTGACATATGAAATAAATGAGTATATTCGCACGTTTGAGAAAAAGTATCTTGATTTTAAAATTATTCTTACAGGCGGCGACAGTGGATATCTTAAAGACAAAATCAATCATCAGATCACATATATGCCTGATATTGTGATTGATGGTTTAAATTATATTTTAGAATACAATGCAACATAAACTCATATTAGCTATTTTTATTCCACTTTTTTCAGTATTTGCCTATACGGCCAGCGGTCAGAAACTAATTAATTCCCCTTATTCCAGATTCAATCTGGGCACAATGGAACCTGCAGGATCATTCAGAAGTCTTGGTATGGGCGGTGTTGGAACTGCGATAAGAGACAACAATTCAATATATTTCGGAAATCCTGCATCGTACAGCAGCATTGATACTGCGTCTTTTGTTTTTGACTTCGGAGTTGACTACAGTTTAAATGTTCTTTCAGACGGAGTATCCAAGTTCACTTCAAAAGATATGAATTTTGATCATTTGATGATAGGATTCCCTATTGCCAGGGGATTTGGGATTGCTGCAGGCTTTGTACCTCTGAGCAATGGTTATTATAATATGGCTGAATCAGTTCTGGAGACTGATCCGGACTATGATCCGATTATTGGAGAATATTCGACTTTCCATTCAGGTGACGGAGGATTTAATAACTTTTTCCTGGGTACCGGGCTCAAACTTAATAAGAATTTCTCAGCAGGTATAAATATGTCTATTCTGCTTGGGCAGGTAAACAGGGTAAACGAGTTTAATTTTGCCGATTATGAGAATGCCTTTAGCAATAATACCACTGACAAGCTCCAACTGGGTGGAATTGGTTTTGATTACGGCTTACAATATTCAACATCTCTTAAAAACGGTTATTTCTTTGTTGCAGGAGTTGCGCTAGGATCAGGAAAAAATTATAAATCTACCTATGACCATATTGCTTACACGCAAAACTCATACGGTTCGCTTGATACTATTTCCTATGTAGCTGATGATTCAACAAAAGCTTATATTCCGGGTACTTTTAAAATGGGAATTTCTTTTGGCAAGATGTACAAGTTTACAGCAGGAGTTGATTATATAGCAACTAAATGGTCAAAAGCCAGAATTCCGGGGTCGAATGGTTATGCTGCTGATACGAGGTCAATCCTGTTCGGCCTTGAGTATATCCCTGACGCCTTTTCAAACTATAATTTTTTGAAAAGGATTGAGTATCGCGTCGGAGGTCATGTCGGTGATAATTATCTGATTGTTAACGGAGAACAGGTTAAGGAATATGGGGCCAGCTTTGGGCTTGGAATACGCCTGAGACGTTCAATGTCAAAAGTCAACCTGTTTTTTGACTATACACGTAAAACCGGCTCAATAATTAATAACCTTCATAATGANGACTATTTTACAATGGGAATCAGCCTGAATCTATATGATAACTGGTTTCTTAAACAAAAATATGACTAACCATTGCCCGGGGCNCCGTGTTTGTTAAATAACAAGGAATTTCACCTTCCACAAATGAAAATTTTGTCTTCTATATTCCGGATAACTTCGATTTTTTTTTCACTGGTCATTCTTACTGTGATCCTCTTCTCCTGTGAGAATAAAACTGATTTTATTCAAAAAGCTGACTTTGTTACTCTTCCATCTCTTTCCGCAAAGAATTTTGAAACAGACTATATTGATTCGGGTAAACTTCAGCTTGTGCTATCATCACCTCTTTTAGAGCAATATGACAATAAAGATGCCCCTTACTTCGAATTCACATCAGGAATTAAAGTTGTTTTTTATGATGGGAAGAAAGAAGCCCAGGGTTATGTAACTGCTAAATATGCAAAGAACACCAGGAAAGACAATCTATGGGAATTAAGAGACAGTGTTGTAGTTGTTAACCAGTCGAATGATAAACTTGAAACTGAACTTCTTTTCTGGGACCAGGGAAAAGATCTTATATATACCGACAGATTCGTGAAAATAACAAACACCGATGAGATAATTCAGGGATTCGGATTGGAGTCTGATGCCAAATTGACTCACCGGAGAATTAAAAAAGTCACTGCAGAAATATACCTTAAGAATGAGAAATAGTTCTCTTCTTGTACTTGAAATCATCTGGATTGCAACTGGGATATTATCTATCGCTGCAGGAATAAGATTTGCAATTACAGGTTCGGGCAGTAAAATTCTGATATTTGCTGCAATGGCTGTTATCTCATTTCTCTTTGCATGGTTGAGACATAACCAGAGAAAAAAGAGGTAAATTTGTTATATGAACGGAATCATTATCATTCTTCTGGTTATAATACTCTCTGCTTTCTTTTCAGGAATGGAGATCGCTTTTGTTACATCCAACCGTCTCCGCATAGAGCTTGACAGGAAACAGGGAGTATTTGGATCAAAAATTTTAAAATTATTTACAGATAATCCGGGCCAGTATATTGCCACAATGCTNATTGGNAACAATATATCNNTGGTTATCTATGGATTGGTTTTTTCCAGGATCCTTGGTCCTGTTTTNTCTCCTCTTATTGATTCTGACGTTCTGATACTAATTATTAATACTATTATCTCTACCGCAATAATCCTGTTNGTTGCCGANTTTCTTCCCAAGACAATCTTCATTATTTCCCCTAATTTCTTTCTAAAGTTTTTAAGCATCCCGACATTATTCTTTTTTTTACTCTTTTATCCTATAAGTAAATTTACCCTGGCTGTATCAAATCTGTTCATCAGGGTGTTTTTCAGTATTAAACCAGGAGAAAAAAAACAGGAGAATCTTATCTTCAGTAAGGTTGATCTTGACCACTTTGTAAATCTGAATACGAAGCATAGTGAGGATTCAGAGCCGGATCATCACAATATCAGGATATTCCAGAATGCTCTTGACTTTTCAAATGTGAAACTGAGGGAATGTATGGTGCCCCGAACTGAGATTGAGGCAGTTGAGAGTTCAGCTTCTGTTAATGAGCTAAAAGAAAAATTCATAGAAACCAGACTTTCAAGAATACTGGTATATGACAATACTATAGATAATATTACCGGTTATTTTGAGCTGAAAGATATCTTTAAAAATCCATCTGATATCAGATCTTCATTAAGAAAGCTCGCAATAGTACCGGAAACGATGCCGGCAAATAAACTTCTAAAACTGTTTGTGGAGGAAAAGAAGAATATCGCACTTGTAGTAGACGAATTCGGAGGAACTTCAGGAATGGTAACCATTGAAGATGTTCTGGAAGAGATTGTTGGTGATATTGAAGATGAACATGATACTAATGACCTGATAGAAAGAGTAACCGGGAAGAACGAATATATACTTTCAGGAAGGATTGAAATTGATTACCTTAATGAAAAGTATAATCTGAATCTGCCGGAAGAAGATGATTATGAAACACTTGCAGGCATGATTCTGTTCTACCATGGAGGGATCCCCGTAAATAATGATGTTATCCGGATTAAAAACATTGTAATCAAAGTATTACGGGCAACCAGTACAAGACTTGAGCTGGTGAACATGAAGATAGAATAAAAAAAACCGTCCCGGAAATCGGGACGGTTTTAATTAATCAACTAAATATTAGCGTTTAGGTTTATTTACCAAAGCTTTGTGAGTTAAAGTTGCGGATTTAGTTCCTTTACCATCTGGATCTGTGGTTATTTGAGCTTCAAATTGATTTTGTGCCATATAACCATTGTCAAACATCCACTGGCCCCAGTCATCACTTCCCTGGATCAATGTATACTTAATATCCATATTCATAAAGCCACCGGCAGCAGAATAGGTACCTGATCCAACAATATTGTATGCTGGTTGTACAGCACCATTGTATTTTGTTGTGCAGTAGTATTGGAGAGGAATATTAACTGTTCCTGCTACAGGGTCGATTGTAATACTGGCTGAACCACCTTTAACAATGACTTCACCCCAGAATTCGCTCATCCATCCATTTACCAGACCTTTTATCTGTAATGAACATCCCTGATACGTTTCAACTTCGCTAGGATAATCAACATCNCCTATATCAATACCGTTCCAGACTGCAGAATATACACTTANAGGATAAGTGACTTCTTTNGTCATAGTGTAGGTATCACCCACTTTTTCTACGTACCCCAGGTATACTCTGTAAGATGAACAAACGAATTTATTGTTCATAATAGCAGGATAAGACAGTGTTTTACTGTAAGCCGGAGGATCCAACTGGGTTCCTTTCTGAACAAATGACAGATCGATACCAATGTCAATGGGCGAATTAAAATCACCTGCATCTACAGTTGAAGAAATGTCAGTAGCTATATAGTATTTACCGTCAGCAAGCGTATTCCAGGCGCTGTATTCTTCAAACCCAGCAGTATTAACAGTCTTAACTGAAGTTCTTCCTGGATTTGAATTACGGATAAGGAGTCGCATATTCGCTGCCTTAGTCGGATCAAGATCCAGACCAATAGCAGCCAATGCGTTAGTTGTCCAGGTCATCTTCAAAGTAAGAGGAGCAGCAGGATCAACAACATTGAAACTCCATGTTTCACCTGTTGTGACGATTCCTTTTGCATCAGTACCTACAACTCTCCAGTTATACTTATTACCTGCGACTACATCTACTGTAACAGTCTGTGAAGTATAATTTGTTTCTATAAGAGCCGGATCGTCAGAAGTACCAAAATATACACACCAGCTCTGTGCATCTGAGGTCAGACTTGTTGATTCCCATTTCAGGTCAACAGTCGTCGTTCCGTTGAGAGTCACATAAACACCGTTTGCAGGAGCTACGAGAGTTGGAACAGTAAAGCCTCCATGTTCGATGAGAAGTGTCGCTGTTTCCTTTTTACAGCTTTGAATTGTAACCAGGCCGGATAAAAGGAGCAGCATTACAAATATTAAATTTCTATTTTTCATATTTAAGAATATTTTAATCAAATTAAAGTTTCTTTCTGAATATCTCATTCAGTTGCTTTATATAATACTTTAGTTTAACAGGGAGCATTAATAAGGTCCTGAATAAACTATAGTATCTATAGTTTGCCTGATTCCAACTCCTCCACCCCAGTAAACATTTATGTAGAAGGTTCTTGTAGCAGGATCATAACGGTTAGGATAACTGGCAAGAAGTTTCACAGCTGCATTATCCGGGTCCACGAGAGTTATCGGGTTTGGAACAGAACCTTCACTTATTGTAATTATCCATTTACCAATACCACCAACGCCTGATGTAGAACCAGTCGATCCGGCCCATAATAGTCCGGTCATCATCTGAACACTGTTTGGACCATTTGTAGCAAGTTTCATAGTTCTGTTTTTGTACCATCCAGTATAATCCGGATAAGGATCTCTTACTATCCAGCCTTTCATTTTATAGGTACCTTCCCATTTATTAGCGATCGGCAGTTTGTAAAATATTGTTTTCATATTCTCAGCAACAATTACCCCTCCTGATGCTTCGGTGATGGAAATCGGAATCATGAACTTCCTGTTTAAGTTAAGTGTATCTGCACTTGGCAGGGATACATATGCGTAAACATTTCTTGTTCCTGCTTTAATTGTAACAGTATTCGATACAAATGTTGCTCCGGGATACATTTCATAAACCCAGTGAATTGATGTATCAGCAGCCTGCATATCAGCATTGAAAACGGCCATTGCAGCCGGATCAAAAGCCATCGTGACGGTTATGTCCGATGTAGGAACAGCATCAGTAGCTATATTTACAAGGAATTTAACTATCTGATCAGTAGCAACAGGCTGAATAACTCTAACCTGAGCATTGTTGTTGGGGAACTGTGCGTACATCTTTCCTTTTAGAGACGATGTCCAGTCCTCACCAATATCATCTTTCAGGCAGGAACTAGCAGTGAAAACTAATGCCAGAAAGTAAATTATAATGAATATTTTGTTTCTCATATTCTTTTTTTTTTAATTAATTAGTTTCGGTCTAGCGGTTCTGCCAGAAAATCTTTGATGTAAATAAACTAATATCCCCCTGAGCCAGAACATTGTCGTTGTTCGTACTGATTTCTGTCTGAGGATAAAGCAGACGAACCGGAGGTGTAGCGTTTAATTTGTTGGCATCCTGAGTAAAGTGAATAAAATCAGGGTAACCGCTTCTCCTGTAGTCTGTCCATATCGGCATCGGGCTAACACCATCTAATGCAATCCATTTCTGGGTTAATATAGTCTTAACCGGATTGAGAGATGTATCAAAGTTTACGAGCTCGTAAGGCTGTGCAAGATAGTTGGCTGCATCACCTTCTGTAGCACCCATATAGATAACTGATTGTTTAACAGCACTATTATAGAGTGTTTTTGCATTGCCCGGCATAAGACCTCTAGCAACGGCTTCTGCCTGAAGGAAGAGACTTTCAAAGTCAGTAAATATGGGAGCATCCTGATCAAATGATTTCAACATACCCGGACCCAGCTGAGATGTTGTCGGCACCGGTTCAAGAAGCAGAGCTCCGAAGTAGTTACCTTTAACATTCTCGCCACCTGCTGTATTAGCCGTGAAATAGAGGAGTTTGCGGGGATCATTGTAATCTGAAAGAAAGTCGCATGCATCCTGACCTGCCACATAATAGCCAAGACCATCTGCCTGCTGCGAATCATCCTGCTTATAGAATGTTTCCCAGAAAGGATTCATTTTCCCGGCGCTCTTCAGATAACCAGGATTTAGCATAGCACCCTGACCGGCCATGATATAACCATAAGAAGCAGTACTGGCAATGTTTGTAGAAATATAAGAATCTCTACCGCTCATCCCTGACTGGTTAATAAGAATTCTGAGTTTCAGAGTGTTTGCAAATTTAAGCCACATACCCATATCGCCATTGTAAATAATGTCATAATTACCAACAGCAACTGCATCGACTGGTGAAGAATTTATGAGATCCATAGCTGCATCAAGCTGAACTACCAGGTCTTCATAAATAGTCTGCTGATTATCATAAGCAGGTTTGAGTATCGCAGGAACTGCAGAACCCTGCAACGCCTGTGAGTAAGGGACGTTGCCATAGGTATCGACAAGGTACTGGTAAATATAAACCTTCATTATTTTTGCGATTGCCAAATAAGGCTGTGTTTGAGGAGTAGCTGAATTCTTCTCAATATAGTCATAGTTCTGAAGGTTCAGATAGCTGTTACTCCAGTTACCCTGATAGTTACTGTTCAGAAGGTTATAGGCGGTCAGAGCAGCTGGTTGTGAATAACCTCCACTTACAGACATACAGCCATACCACAAATACACAAAAGAATAGTTACCCGGCAAGGTTTCAATTCTTGAAGTAGTATTTAAAGCTGCAGTCAAAACAAGATTCGCCGGAACAGATGAAGCTGAATTAGGGTTTACTTCGTTCACTGAAAGAAAATCTTTCTTGCAGGAGGTCCCCAAGGCCAGCAATACAGTTAATAATATTAATAGTTTCTTCATATCTTTTTATTTTTTCTACTTAGAAAGTAAGTTTAACACTAAACCCGTAAATTCTTGTAGGAGGTGTCTGGTTAACAGTTGTATAACCAACAGCATTACTGTTTCCATTTTGCTCATTGAATTCAGGATCTGTCCAGATATTTGTCCTTGGACGAAGCATAAGCAGGTTCCTTCCAACAAAACCAATCTGACAAGCTTTTATAGCACCACCGAACAGGTTCTGAACCGGAATATCGTAAGAAAGAGAAATTTCCCTTAACTTCCAGAAAGCTGCACTTGTCAGATATGTGCTCTGCTGACCAGCATAATCAGCTGATACCCAGAATAATCTTGATGCGTTTCGGGTAATAACATTGGTATTTGTAACATAAACCGGATTTTCGTCTGTTCCCGTATTGATTACCGAATTAGGAATTACAAAACCCTGCCGGCCGTTCTGAGCAGTATGCCAGGAAGTACCGGTAAAATCGAGTGAGTTACCCATCCAGTTATCAATTACGTTACCACCTCTGTAGTCAGCTACGATATTTAAGCTTAAACCTTTATAGTTAAATGTATTGACAATTCCAAGTACGTGATTCGGGTTACCATGGCCCATATGTTTCAGAGCAGGATCTTTAATAGGATAACCTGTAGCGGCATCAACAATTATATGACCTTCCGGATCTCTTTTAACATCTGTAACTTTAATTGCAGGGAACTGTTCACCTACAATTGCATATGATACGTCACCAATTGGTAATTCCTTCAAGTCACCGAGAATGGATAATACCTTACTTGTATTGTAAGCATAACTTACAGTAAGGTTCCAGTCAAAATCACCGAGGTTGATAACCGGGGTCAATTTTAAGTCTGTTTCAACTCCAGTTGTCTGAAGTTCACCTGCATTAATATATGCACTGGCGTAACCTGTTGCAAATGAAAGCGAAGCAGGGATTGTTTGATCTTTAGTATTTGACTGATAAGCGTTTACTGTTAAGTGAATCCTGTTCTTAATAAAGCTTAATTCAAATCCTCCTTCAATCTCCTGTGTAAGTTCAGGTTTCAAAGCGGCGTTGCTGAGGGTAGTGCTAAGCACAAATCCTGCATTTGATCCGAATGGGAAACCGTTACCCGGATTGAAAGAAGGCAATGTTGCATACCAGTTGTTTAATGAGATCTGACCGGTTTTTGACCAGCCTCCCCTGATTTTTGCAAAACTCAGGAATGAATTGTCTTTAAGAGCAGGTATAGCATCAGAAAGAATAACACTTACATCCACGCCCGGATAGAAGAATGAACGGTTGTCTTTAGTTAATCTTGAATCCCAGTCGTTACGAGCAGATGCATGTAAGAATATAAACTCTCTATAACCAAGAGTAAGGTCACCAAACAAACCTATCGAATTACGGTTAAGAATAGCTTCACCTACTCCTGCTTCACCAAGACGGTTGGCAACGTTATAAAGATCTGGAATCACTAATGAATTGTTTGCAACTGCAACAAATCTTTGTTTATTTGAATACATATTATTACCGAGGATCATTTTACCGGTAAAGTCACCGATTTTATGATTAAGCTGAATAAGTAAGTCCCCACTTAAGATCATTTCATTGCCTATCTGATCTCCGGAAACTCCGCTATAAGGTGATCCGGTTGCCATGTGCCCGGCCAACCATGGGTCTGTTGTCATATATGTATTGAAAACAACAGGATTCCGGTAGAAATTAAATGAACCGACGTTGTATGTAAGACCTGCACGATAAGAAATATCGATCCATGGAGCAGGATTTAAAGAAACCAGTGCAGATCCAAGTACGTTTTCAACTCTGTTAATATTCCTCGAATTATTTAGCTGCCAGTAAGGGTTAGGGTAATAAGCATTAAAATAACCATTATGGTTAGCAAATTTATTATTTACCAGGTCCTTATAATTTGTAAGGTCAACTTCTGCAGGTGTATTTAACACGTTCCAGTATACTGGTCTGCCCTGGAAAAACTCACCACCTGATGTGTTTGTATTTGTCTGAGTAAATCCAAGAGTATAATCAGCATGGAAAATTCCTGATGTTCTGGAACCTGCCATACGAAGACCGGTTCTTCTGTTTTTATCCATCGGTATTGTACCGGTGGTGTTTACATCCTGTGCTGAAAGGTAGAAACTGTTTTTGTCATCTCCCACAGAGTACGATACGTCGTTCTGCGTTGAGATTCCTGTATCAAAGAATTTCTCCTTGCCGTTTTTAACAGCGCTGTAAGGGATCATCTGGTATGAACCATCGATCAGTTTACCACCTTTTATTACCATCTCTCCGTTAAATTCAGGGCCATAGCTCTGGTTTTCATAAGATGTATATGGGTCGGTGTTACGATCTTTACCAATCCAGAATGTATAATTAGGATCTGAGTTGGCTGTATCCTCACCTGAACCTGCACCAAAACGAGTCTGTAATTTTGGCATGTAAGATACAGTTTCAAAAGTAGTTGTATTACTGATTTTAATAACCGGTTTGTCACCGCTACCTCTTTTTGTGGTAACAACCAATACTCCGTTTGAAGCATCATTACCATAAAGAGCAGCTGCACTAGAGCCCTTTAGAACGTTGACATTACCAATGTCGTTGGGATTTATAGAGTTCAGATAGTCGGCACTTACCGGTACACCATCCAGAACAATCAAAGCCTGGTTACTTGCAAGGAAGTGACGGTTTCCTCTTAAGGTTATTCTGGTTGCCGGATTAACACCGTTGTTAACTGTGTTGATCTGTAACCCGGATACCTTTGCGGTCAAACCGTTTACTACGTTACTAACACCAGCCTGGGTAAGCTGCTTATCAGTTACCTGAGCAGTAGCAACACCAAGTTCTTTAGCCTGCCTTTTAATACCAAAGGCTGTAACAACAACTTCATTTAAACCCAGAAGATCGGGTTCCATAACAACATCAATTACTTTACGGCCTGAAATCTCAGCTTCCTGTTTTTTCATCCCTATATAGGAGAAAACAAGAGTAGTTGCATTCTGTGGTGCTGTTAGTGAATATTTTCCATCCACACCTGTTATAGCACCAACAGTGGTACCTTTAACAGAAACAGATACACCAGGAATTGCACCTTCTCCCTGAACAGAAGAGGTTACCGTACCTGTAATGACTATTGTTTGTGCCAATAAGGTGTAGCCACCTACAAACACAAACAAAACAATCAGCAGAAATAGTTTCTTCATACGAATTAGTTTTAGGTTTTAATTTAACCTGCCAAATATATGGGTTCTTAATTTAATCTCCAAACTAAAGAAAAAATATTTAAAGTTTATTCTCAATAACTTTTCAGGATATACCCACTAAAAATCTATCCGTAGAAAACAGGAAGTGACACTCAAATGAGCGTCTCTTCCAAAAAATGAATTAAATTTATACTCATCTGATTTTATGCTCTTTATAATACTTAAAGTATAATGAAATTGTTTCAATCCCTTTGAAATAATTTGAAAGAAGGAAGTTTTCATCAGGGGAGTGTATGGAGTCAGATTTAAAACCGAATCCTAATAATATTGATTTTATTCCAGGTATTCTCTCGAAAGTTGCAACAAATGGTATGCTCCCACCGCTTTGCACAGGAATTGGTTTTTTGTTGAACTCACCTTCAACAGTATTTAAAGCCTTTATATATTCGGAGTATCTGTCAGACATAAAGGCACCACTACTTTGCCTTCCTGCACTGTTCTCCCTCCTCCCCTCAGCTTGCTTTTTTTTGCCTCATACTCCCACCCCTTTTCCGCCTGGCGAAAGAAGGGGGTATAATTCGCTATAAATGAGATAATCTGCTCCTTCCTGTATTTTCATATAAAATGAGTGTCGGTAATCAATAATTAGATATAAAATAAATCAATTTCCTGTATTTTTTAAACCCTCCCCCGGTCCCCCTCCCTTAAGTCTAAGGGCGGGGTGTAATCCGTTGTATATGAGTAATTTCTCCCCTTCCCTTATTGTTTAAGGGAAAGCCTGCACCGATTTATCAGGTGGGTCGGGGGAAGGGTTTATAACTTACTTTTTCAATGTATTATTTTTCCTTAATTCATGAGCCGCTATACATAACTCTTTATACCGTTCTTCTCCCAATGCTCTGATTAACGGCTCTTTCAGAAACTCATAAACATAAATACCTTCTTCAGCCCCGGTATTACGGGCCGAAGAGCAGATTGCCAGTTCTTCATAGTTAACAGCCTTAAAATCAGAATAGTATTTTATGCGCACAGGGAACAGATGACATGATAATGGTTTTCTGAACGATATTTTTCCATCAGACCAGGCTTGTTCTATCCCGCACATAAAAATATTATTTTTCAGAATTGTATATGCGCATTCTTCATTGCCGATAAGAGGTGTAACTCTTTCATTTTCGAAATCTGTTGTACTATTCCCCTTTTCTTCTATTGCCTTTATCCCTTCATCCCTCAGATATGGTTTTACTTCAGGCCATATTTCATTAAGAATATGTGCTTCATCTGCACTTAAAGGTGCACCTGAATCTCCATAACGGCAACAGTTACCCAGACAAAC
>JGI20214J51650_10002044_pt1 | contig 12795 bp, 11 predicted proteins | sample WetSurMetagenome_FD_51650 | JGI IMG/M metagenome (IMG submission 51650)
AATGCGAAACATTCTCCACGTGTCGTGTTTCGTGAGTTCATCCACAATAAACTGCTTTTCGACCATTCCCTTTTCCTCTCTAANGCCGCAACCTTTAAGAATTCCGTTGATTTTTCAGAGTCTATCCACTAGCTTTTGCCACAGCCATCATAGGCNCCGGGGCTTTATCTGTCAAGGAAGACACAGGACTCACTTCTTGACCAANNGTCACGGGACATGATAACAATAAAGCCAATCTTTTTACCGCAATGAACCAGGGAATGAGCCATGACCGAAGAGAAAGACAAGAGCAAGCGCTCTGACGGGTACGATGACTTTCTTGCCCATGTGAGCCAGTTCACCAGCAGGGATGAGGAAAAGGCTTTCATGGAGAGTATCGACCAAGAACCTCCGCGAGAAGACCTTACGGTCAACGTGGCCGAGCGAGTAAAAAGGGCCAGGGAACAGCGAGGTCTTAGCTTGCTGGATATCTCCAGACGGACGGGCATTGATATGTCTCTCCTTTCGGAGATCGAAGAGGGCAAAGCGCTCCGCCCCTTGGAACGATTATCAAACTGGCCAAGGCCCTGGAAATGAAGATGGGCTACTTCATTTCAGGGGATGAACTGAGGCCGTTCACCGTTGTTCGCAGAGGGGACCGCAAGGTGGTCTCTCGATACGACGTCAAGAGAGACAAGCATTACGGGTATGGATATGAATCCCTTGCCCCGTACAAGAAGGATCGCCACATGGAGCCCTTTCTGGTCACTCTGCAGCCCGCGATCACAGAGGAAGAAAGATCTGCCCATGACGGTCAGGAATTTATTTTTGTCCTGAGTGGTCGCATGGAAGTCCGGCTTGGGGAGGAGATCCACGTACTCGAGCCTGGGGACGCCATCTATTACGACTCCACGGTTCCCCATCTCGTCAAGAGCCACGGCCAAGAAACGACAAGGATCTTGGCCGTTCTTTACGCTGAAAAGTGACGGCTTCGTAAGAAGTCGTCACCCCGGTGAAAACCGGGGTCCAGACATTCTGCAAGTGCTCGAAGAACCTGGATGGGGATCAAAAAAAACGTCTTAGCCTTTTGGAGAGAACAATTCTTGATCGTATTTGACTTAGAGTGCGGGCGTGGGCATCGTTTTGAGGGCTGGTTCAACAACAGCGCTTCCTTTGAAGAACAGACCCTCAAGAAGCTGGTGACGTGCCCTGTTTGCGGGGATACGGTCGTGCGAAGAGTGATCTCTCCGGTCGCTACCAAGACGGCCCGNCCTGAGCCGGAAAACGCCGTGGATTCCATCGACTACCGAAAGCTTGCAAAAGAGATTGTCGACTATGTAAACAAGCATTTCGAGGATGTGGGCTCCGACTTTGCCAAGGAAGCCCTCCGAATGCATTACGGCGTCAGTGAAAAGAAGAACATCAAGGGATCTGCAACTTGGGAAGAAGAGAAAATGCTCAAAGATGAAAAGATCGGGTTTTTCAAGCTTCCCCTTCCGAGGACAGAGGACGACAAGAATAACTGAATTTGACTTTTGAGCTCGAACGGTATAAAGTTCTTNGCATCTAGATAGGGACCTTGCTGCAAGACGCTGCTATGGGAAGAGCTCCAAAGGGTAAAATTGTTACCGTCATTGTGATCAGCCTCCTGGTCATCGGCTTCTTTTTGAGCATTTACATCACCGTGGATGAAAAAATTCCTGGAAACGCTGTGGTGGTTGCTACAACGGAGGACAAGCTTTACCATTCCATCCATTTTGATCACGTCTGCGTGGCCGGCAAGACTGCCCAAACCATGACTGTATCCGAAGCGGAGGCCAAGGGATACAAGCCCCATTCCTACTGTGAGGAACTTGGATATTTCAGGGGCAATCGGCAGTTCCTGTTCCACCATCTTTTGTCGAAACTCGGGTTTCCTGTCAACAGCCGATGGGACAGGAATGGAAACTGGTTGTGGTAACCCTTTCAGCTCTGACTTCATTGTAGAACTTCCCTGAGAGAAGACCCTTCATCCGTGCCTCTGCGAACCTTCCGCGGTCCACTTCCCNGGGTCCGCATCAGGCCTTCGCTTGGCTGGGCGAGGGAGGAGGNCTCCTTCGGAGAACCTTTTGTGCCGGCCGGTCGTTGAAAAAGACAGATGATGGAATTCACATCCTTTGGGTTCTCAGAGATTGGCAAGTCCCACGATCAAAATGAGGATCGCTATTTCCGCGATGAAAAGGAAGGCCTTTTCCTNGTCGCCGATGGGATGGGCGGCCACGTGTCCGGGGAGACAGCCAGTCAGCTCGCCATTGATGGCATCTCGGATTTCGTGATCCGTTCAAGATCCCAAGAGGTGCAGTGGCCCACCCTTCCTCAGAAGGACCTGACCCCTGCACAGCGGCGCCTCCTTGCCGCTGTCACTTTGGCCAACCGCAGGATAAACGCGCTCTCCAGCAACCCGTCGGTCGTCAAAAGGATGGGGACCACGCTGGTTGGAGCGCTCCTGGAGGGAGAGCACCTGGCCATCGTCAACGTGGGGGACAGCCGGGTGTATCGGATCCGGGCAGGACAAATCGCGCAGATCACCGCCGATCATTCCTTTGTAGGAGCACAGCAAAAGAGCGGGTTGATTTCAAAGGAGGAAGCGAGATCGCATCCCCAGCGAAATATTATAACCAGTGCTCTGGGTCTGGCAGAGAATCCTCAAATGGATGCTTATCGATCCGATGTTTCACCGGGTGATCTGTATCTGTTGTGCTCTGACGGGCTCCATACCGCGCTCTCGGATGAGGAAATCCTGGCGATCATCCTGTCCATTCCGGACCGAGCCCTTTTCAAGATAGGGCTCTCTCTGGTGCTGAAGGCCAATCTGGCAGGCGGAAGAGATGACACGACCGTCGTCCTGATTGCCTTTTCCGAATAGAAACGGAGAAGATCCCTCATGCCGACTCTTTATGTTACCACCACGGACGGCCGCATCAGCAGCTATCAGCTGTTGAAGCAGGAAACGACCATCGGCCGCAGCAAAGAGAACGACATCGTGCTGCTCGATCAATCGGTTTCACGAAAGCACGCCAAGATCATCAAAACGGATCAGGGCCATCTTCTCTCGGACCTGGGCAGTTTTAATGGCACGCTTGTCAATGAAGCCTTGATCGAGAGCACCCTTCTGAAACACGAGGACATCATCAAAGTGGGTCTTAACACCTTGACCTACCTGTCTCGGCCTCAAGCGGGAAAGCCCTTTAAGGGCACCTTGACCTTGGGCACCGGAATCGATTTAGGCAAAGCGCCTGAACCGATCATCAAAGCGAGTTCCGAGACGCTCAGTCCTATGGATTCACAGGATCTCCTCGTTTCGAAAGAATTCGGTGAGAGCGGAAGATCACTCCCCTCCAAAAAAGAAATCGAATTGCCGGAGTTCAAGAAGGAACTCTCGGCTCTAGAAAGAACCAACAAGGTTCTTTATGTCCTTTATGAAATCAGCCGACAGCTGACTTCCATCCATGATTTCGGCGAGCTTCTCAACAAGATCATGGACCTCATCTTCGTCGTCATTGATGCCGACTACGGATTCCTCATCCTCACAGGAGAAAAAGACAAGGAAGAACTCATCCCCGTCGTTGTCAAAGCGCGGGAAGACCAGATCAGTGAGCAGGAATCCCTGAAAGCCAGCCGAACCATCATCAACCGAGTCGTCCGCGACGGGGTGGCCCTGCTGACCTCCAATGCGATGACGGACTCCCGCCTGGACCATGCCAAGAGCCTCCTCCTTCAGCAAATCCGCTCCGCGATCTGCGTGCCTCTGTGGCGCAAGGACAAGATTATCGGAGTGATTCAACTGGAGAGCGTCCGATTGGACAACCAGTTCACTCAAAGTGACCTTGAACTGCTCAAGGCGATCGGCAGCCAGATGGCCATGGTCATTGAGCAAGCGAGTCTCAACGAGCAAATCCGGGAAGAGGAGCGAATGAGGAATCGCTTGGAGAGGTTCCATTCCCCGCAGGTCATCGACATGATCTTAAAGGGAGGCCAGGAAACCCTGGACGACATGATGGAACCCAAAGATGTCACCGCAACCATCCTCTTTGCGGACATCAAGGGCTTCACGGCACTGGCGGAGCGAATGCCGCCCAGGGAAGTCAATCTGATCCTAAACGATTTCTTTTCGCGCATGACGGATATCCTCTTCAGGTATGACGGCACCCTTGACAAGTACATCGGAGACGGTCTGATGGCCGTTTTCGGGGCTCCCATGGAAAAGGAGGATGACGCGGAGAGAGGTATCCGCGCGGCCCAAGAGATGATGCAGGCGCTGGCCGCCATGATGGCCGGAATGCCGGAGGATAGAAAATTCACCATTCGGATCGGGATCAATACGGGGAAGGTTGTGGCAGGGAATATCGGATCTCCCAAGCGAATGGATTACACGGTGATCGGCGATGCCGTCAATACCGCTTCAAGGCTTGAATCCATTGCCCAGCCCAATCAGATCCTCATCGGCGAGGAGACCTACGGCCGCGTTCATGGGAAATTCAATATCCGGGCCGTCGGACCCAGAAAAGTGAAAGGGAAAACCGTGGAGATCATGGTTTACGAAGTGCTATAACAGGCCGGGCTCTCGGTTCACTGCTCCTCTTTCTTTCTGATGAAGCTGGCAATGTTTTTTTTCAGAAGGCCGTGTTCCTCGCTCAAGGTTTTGAGCTTTTCCTTTGCTTCTATTGCTTCGCTCTCCGACTTTTTCAGCCGTAACGTAATGTCGGTGACATTGGCATTGACCACCGCACACTCTTTTTCCCCACCGTTGCCCGCTTGGAGAGGATAAACCTTCGCACTGACGTAAACCGGTTTTCCCTCCCTGTGCTGGCACCTCCAGGTCTTAGTCCCCGAGGTCTCGCCCTGAAATGCTCTGGCGATCGCTTCTTCAAACAGGGCTCTGTAGCGTGCTGAAACCAATTCCGCTGCGATTCGGCCGATCATTTCGCTGGAAGGGTATCCGAACATCTCTTCACACCCTCGATTCCATGAGCTGATTCTTCCTTTGGCATTGACCTTGTAGACGGGGGACACGAAGACTTCGTTGATCTGCCCTGAATCACTCAGGGCTCCGCCCGAAGACGTGCCGGGGACCTCCCGCACCGTCTGAATCGCTCCCCTCACCGCCCCAGCCTCGTCGACGAGGGCACCGGCACTGATGAGCACCTGGCGCCCCTCTTTGAAATAAGGCAGGAGCGTGTCCATCTCGTACCATCCGCTCTCTGATTTGGAAAGGATAGCCTCTCGAAAATGACCTTCCACCACTCCGGGTTCATTCAGAAGCATATCGGCCAGGCTGCCCTGCTGCCCCATCCTAAAGCCCTCCCACACCCCTTTACCGAGGATCTCTGCAGGTGAAATCCCCGTCAGCGCCTGGCAGGCAGGGTTCCATTGAACCACTCGGTGGTTCCGGTCAATAATGAATGTGGCTACAGGAGATCTCTCCAGGATATCGTCGATATACTTCTTGGATTCCCGCAAGGCCTGGGCTTTGCCTTCCTCGCGGAGCAGCGCGTCCTCCCTTTCCCTTTCAAACAAGAGAGCAAACAGCACCAGAATCAGGAAGCCGATCATGAAGGTGCCCAGGTGATAAAGGGCTGTCATCTCCATGGGCAGGAGGTTCGGGAACTGGAAGCGAATCTGATACAGATACACGATGATCCCGACCTGCGCAAACATGACTATGGTCCAGAGGCTCCCGGGGAGATAGCCCATGATTAAGACCGCGAGCAGAATCAGGCTCGCATTCAAAATCCACGTGGGGTGGATCACCCCCTCAAACGTGATCGCTCCCGTATTCCACGAGACGAGGAACAGGAAGACCCAGAGGATGGAGATCGCGCAGTGCCCTCCCAGATTCAGGCTTCTGGTTTTTCTTAGCAGGAGGAATGAGGAAATCATGAGCAGGCCGGTGAAAATGGTCACGTAGAAGAGAATCAGCGCGCCAATATAGAAATAAAAAAGCCCCAAGATCGGGGCTGCCATGATCACCGCCAGATGAAAGGTGTTGAGGATTCTAAGCTTGCGGAGGGTCTCCGAACTGGATAAGCCTATCCCGCTGGTGAGAAGGTTGTTGAAAAGAGCATCGAGGTTCATGGTCCTTCTTGTGGCCCAATCGACCCCTTGCCTGCATTCGCGGGCAGCTGCCTGTCCCCCCGCTCGCCGCAAACCTTAGGATTTCTGATCAGGTTCAAAAGCGGCACTCAGCTCCCTTAAGGTCTCATTTTAAATAAGTCACTTGGCCGTCTTTTGTAACCAGGGCGGTCAGAGAATGCCCTCCCCCATCAGCATAGAGACGAAAGGGAGCTCTTATGGTGACTCCCACTCCGGCTTCCCCATAATTTGTGATCGTGTAGTCGAACTGCGGGCTTTGAGAAATCTTAACCTTTAGGTATTTCTCGATATCATTGAGAGCCTCTGAAGGGGAAGGTGTCCCTTGGCCCTCATAAGGGATGACTATGGGCGCATTATCCTCGGGGTAAAATTTATTGTTCTCTAGGTAGTACATGATCTGGCCATCTACTAAGCTCTTCATCATGAGAGTCGCTTGTGAACCGTACGCCCTTTGAGTCCAGGTTTGATAGAAAGGCACGGCCGTCACGGCCAGAATACCTAGAATGGCGATCACTACCATCAACTCAACTAGAGTGAACCCTGATTGTCTCCGCATCAGCTTCCCCCACCAGGAAGCGTTTCATATCGCACGCCCTTGGGCGAGATAATGATGTTCATGTCTCCGGGCTTTGGTTTAGCAAGGGATAGGCGATATCCCAGGCTCGGATCCCTGGCGTAGCTCACCTTGTCCAGAAGAGAGGTATCCTCCTGTCTCAGAGAAAGATATTTCGGTATGAGCTCGGTGAGCTGAGCCGGATACCGGTCCCCTTCGTAGTGGGCGAACCGCTTAAGCGCGCCATCGACCATAAACAGGAGAACTCTGGGTTGACTGCCGAGATCCGCCGCACCGGCAGGGGCTTTCTGCCCTCCGAAAAGAATCACCCCCCACATGACCAGGATCATGACGGAAGAAACCATCACGAAGTAATGGAAGGGGGTTTTCTTCTTTTTTTCCTTCGCTTTCTCCTTGTGTTCGGCGATTTTTTCCCGTTTTCCCTTTATGCTCGTCCCGACCGCCGACACGGAAGCCAGCATGGCGCACTGAAAGCAGTAAAACTCGCCCGGNTTNGTTTCCTCAGCGCAATCCGCGCAAAGGGGGACACGACAGCTGGCACAGAAGTGTTCCGCTCTGCGATCTGGATGGTTTTTGCACTGCATGAATCAGCCTCTTATACAAGAACCGCTCTGAACCATGATCCTATTTAAATTCGGACTGGCCAGTCAAGAAAAAACCTGAACACATCGGAGTGCGCCTCCCTACGTTTCAGGTCTGAGATCGTTCCGGCAATAAGGACAAACGACCCACTCGGGATGAACGATGCGGCTGCAGCTCCTGCACGTCGGGACAAGGGGTTTCTTGCAGTATGGGCAATCCTTGAAGTCCAGACTCACCCCTTTGCCGCAGTGGGGACAGATCGTTGTGAGTTCCTCTTTCTGCTGAACCGCCTTCAGAACCTCGTCAATGGTCGTTATTCCCATCTCGATCTTTTTCAGACCGCTGATCCCCAGCGTGGTCATGCCCGTGGCCATGGCCGCTTCTCTGAGCTGATCTGCGGACGTCCCGGTTTGGGTCAGCTCCCTGACTTTTCGGCTCATGACCATCACCTCCTCGATCACCGTGCGGCCCTTGAAGCCAAGATTACCGCACTTGGAGCACCCCATCCCACGATAGAACTTGAAAGGGAGTTTGCTGTGATCGAGGCCCATACGGCTGAGGAGTTCCTGACCCGGGACGTATTCCTCCTTGCAGTAAGGACAAATAACCCTGACCAGTCGTTGGGCCACGACCCCTGTCACGGAGGAAGCAATCATGTAGGGAGCCAGCCCGATGTCCATGAGCCTTGTGATGGCCGAAGGAGCGTCGTTGGTATGAAGAGTGGACAAAACCAAGTGGCCGGTCAAAGAAGACTGGAGGGCGATTTCAGCCGTGTCTACGTCTCTGATCTCACCGATCATGATCACGTTCGGATCCTGTCTCAAAATGGAGCGAAGCACATAGGGGAACGTGAGACCGACTTTTTCACTGATTTGAACCTGGTTGATTCCGGCGAGTTCAAACTCCACAGGATCTTCTACCGTCACGATGTTGACTTCATCGGATTTGATGGCCTGCATGCACGCATACAAAGTGGACGTCTTCCCACTTCCCGTGGGTCCCGTGATCAACACCATCCCCTGGGGCTGAGAGGTGAAGTTCTGGATGATCGCAAGGCTCTTGAGGCTGAATCCGAGCTCTTTGAGCGTAAAAGCGGCCTCCTGCTTGTTCAGGATCCGGATGACCGCCTTTTCCCCGTAATACGTGGGCAGGGTGGACACACGGAGATCGACAGACCCGATCCTGGTCTTGACCTTGATCCGACCGTCCTGGGGAAGCCTTTTCTCGGCAATGTCCATTCCGGCCAACACCTTGATTCTGGAAATGATGATGGGCTGCGTCCACTTGGGTAGCTTGATCGAATCCTGAAGCACCCCGTCGACCCGGTTCCGAACCCGGACCTGATTCTCCTGCGCCTCGATGTGAACATCGCTGGCGCGCTTCTTGATGGCGTTTTTGATGATCAGGTCCACCATCTTCACAAAAGGGGAATCTTTGGCTTCCTCAGGCCGCTCTTCCTCCTCTTCCTCCTTCATCTCCTTTTCAGGGAGGAACTCCATGATATCTTCGCCGCCGAGTTCATCCGCCACATCCCCGATCGATTTGTCAGGNTGATAATGCTTCTGCAGCACTTCCATGATCTGAGTGGATGTGGAGATGGCCGGCTGNATGTTGTACCCCGTGATGAACTGGAGNTCCTTCATCATGTTCAGGTCCAGGGGATCGGCCATAGCCACATCGAGGANGCTGCTCTTGAGGCTGATGGCAANGCAGAGAAATTTGCGAGAGATNTCCTCAGGGATGCTTTCAATCACCTTGGAGGGAATTTCGAAGTTCTTGAGGTCGACGTAGGGAATCTTGAGCTGCATGGCNAGAGCGAATGCCATTTCCTCCTCGGTAATGGCATTCATATCCACAAGCTGCTGGCCCAGCCGCTTACCCGTCGTTTTCTGCGCGCTCAGAGCTTCATTGAGTTTCTCATTGGACAGGAGGCCTGCCTCGACTAGGAGTTCTCCCAAACGACGGCGGGGCAGGGCATCCTTTTTGGGAGCGCTCTTGCTGATCGGGCTGACTTTCGCCACTTTGTTTTCCATGGAGTCTATCGCTCGAACCTCTGCCGGCGTATTGGGTTGAAAGGGCTTCAGCTCAACTTGAACCCTCCGCCCGGGGGTCACCGGGTGAAGAGTTTGCTCGGAATTTGCTGAATTCTCTCTGAAACCTTGAAGTTAAAATCCTAATACGAATCGTCAGGTTTTTCAAGTTTAATTAACTCCAACTGGGGTGGGTGGGGAGTTTTTTTGACATCTGGGTTTTTTCTCCCTATAGTTGGTTTTTTTCAAGCTAAGCTTGAATTAGCCTGATTGCATGTGCTATACTTGCTTTGAAATAAATTAAAGAATATTGAAAAACTCGGCTGCTCCCAGGAGCCATGCGTTTGTTGTCGCCTGAGGTTCATGGAAAAAACCCCTTTAAAGAAAATTGACCTTGTCGTTGGATTTTTCATAGCCATCCTGTTTATCATCCTATCCTTTCAATCTTTTTCGGTTTTCGAGAGCCTTGGCAGGGTAATCTACAGTGTGCAAATGCGCCTGGATGCCCCCAGAAACCCGGGCGCCAATGTCGTCGCCATTGTGAATATCGACGAGAAGAGCATCAAACAATTGGGGCCTTGGCCCTGGCCTCGCCAGCTCATTGCGGAGATGATTCCCATTCTGAAAAACAACGGGGCCAAGCTGATTGCTCTGGACCTCCCCTTCAGCGAAAGGGAACGAAATCTGGGACTTCAGGAAATCAGGGAGCTTCAGAAGGCCGTCCAAGAGCGTTCCGGGACTTCGCCAAAAGATCCGTCTTTGTTGAAAAATCTTTCCGACATTGAGAGCCGCCTGGACAGCGACCGGCTTCTGGTCAAGGCGGTTAAGGAAGGGGGGATCATCTATCTTCCATTGGTCGGAAGTTTCGGCAAGTACGACTCAGAACTGGTCCTCCCTGAGGACTCCACGGTGAAGAAGAACTCTCTGAAGATGAAGGCTCCTTTCGCGGGAATCGCGCCCGTGAATCAGTTGACCGCCCCCTTTCAGGAACTGGCTGAGAACAGCCGGGGTCTGGGCCACAGCAACCTGCCCCCGAACAAGGCCTCCCAGGGACAGACGCACATCCTCTTCATCGACTATCGGGGCAATATCATTCCATCCATGCCCTTTCGTCTCTCCCTCGATTTCGTGAACAAGAAGGCGGAAGAAGCGATCTTGCCTGACAAAGGGATCAAAATCAAAGATGCCCTCATTCCGGCCTCCAACGGCGAATTGCTCATCAAGTTCAAAGGCACGGGGAGGTCCTTCCCCTACTATTCTTTCGTGGATATCCTGAACGTGAAGAAAGTGCCTGCCGTCTTCGACGGCAAGATCGTCCTTATCGGTTACACNGCAGAGGATGCCCCTAAAATAAGCACCCCCGTTGACCCGGAGCTCCCTCAGGTGGAGCTCGCGGCAAATGTCATNGACAACATCGTAAACGAAAGGTATCTGGTCCGCCCTTCCTTCATGGTCACCATCGAAGCCGTGTTCATCCTCCTGTTGTCCCTTCTCGCCGCCTTTCTCATGTCTCGCTACGGTTTCCTCAATCGCCTGGGAATCACGGCTACCCTCATCTTTCTTCTTTTCCTGGTGGGATTCATCTTTTTCGTGACCCTGGATATCTGGTTTAAGATCATCTACATCACCCTAGCCGTTTTCACGGTCTTCTTGGAGTATTCTATCCGGGACATCGTGGTGACCCAGCGCACCCTCGGCCTCACCTCCAAAGAGAGCATCGAGACGAACCGCATGCTCGGGCTCAGTTTGCAAAGTCAGGGTCTTCTGGATCTAGCTTTCGAGAAATTCCGCAAGATCCCTCTGGATGACGCAGTGAAGGACGTGGTCTACAACCTGGGCCTCGATTACGAGCGTAAGAGGATGTACAACAAGGCCGTTGCGGTCTATGAATATATAGCGAAGACGGACAATCATTTCAGGGACCTGGCTGAGCGGATCCCCAAGCTCCGAAGCCTCGTCACTCCCATGATGATGGGCAGCCAGGAAATCAGGCAGGACGGCAAGATTATCTTCTCCGATGACCTTGGGATCAAGCCTACCGTGGGCCGCTACGAGGTCGTCAGTGAACTGGGCCAAGGGGCCATGGGCATCGTTTACAAGGCGAGAGATCCCAAGATCAACCGTTTTCTGGCCATCAAGACCATCCGGTTCTCCGATGAGTTCGAACCGGAGAAGATTCGTGAAGTCAAGGACCGCTTCATGCGGGAAGCGGAGATCGCCGGGAAGCTCGCGCACCCTTCGATCGTCGGTGTTTATGATGTGGGCGAGGACTATGACCTCACCTATATGGCCATGGAATACCTGGACGGAGAGAGTCTGCAGAAATACTGCAGGAAAGGCTTCCTGCTGCCCTTGAGAAAAGTCCTTTTTGTGGTCTCTGAGGTTGCGCTGGCGCTGGACTACGCGCACAGACAGGGCGTCATCCACCGGGACGTAAAACCTGCCAACATCATGGTCCTCAAAGACGGCAAGGTCAAGGTCACGGACTTTGGGATCGCCAAAGCGGTTTCCCAATCACAAACCAAGAGCGGCATCGTGCTTGGAACCCCCAATTACATGTCCCCGGAGCAAATCAACGGTCACGAGATCGACGGCCGGTCGGATATCTTCTCGCTGGGGGTCGTGTTTTTTGAGCTCCTCACCGGCGTGCTTCCTTTCCACGGAAAGAACCTGACCAACCTCTTTTACCAGATTACCCAGGTCAAACATCCTTCCCCCCGGGAGATCAATCCCAAGGTTCCCAATCCCGTGGAACAGATCGTGGACAAGGCCCTGTCCAAGGACCCTGAACTGAGGTTCCAGACCTGTTCGGATTTTGCAAGATACCTGAAGGCCATGATTAACCGGATTGATCAGGTTAGGGCGAAGGTCAAGGAAGTACCCGCCTAAAACAGACCTCTGGTCGAGACCAAGCTCTGATTGAACCCGGACCGGGGGGTGTGGTCTCTGGCGAGCTCGCAACCGGAAATGAATTCATCCCGCCAACCGCCCCCTTGCCTTCGGACCTTCCCCGAAGAAGGCGCAGACCCACAGGCCAATCGGAGGGTCTGTACCAAAGGGCTTACACCATAACCCACTGACTTTTCGGCGCCGATGAATGGCACTGAAGAAATGGTTGCGGCTCTAAAGAGACCACACCCCCCGGTCCAGGCTCAAACGGTCTCAGGAGTAAAATGAATGAGGGTTGAGTCTCGCAAGAGACCCAACCCTCGTTTGGTTTTTGAAAAAGAGACTACGCGATGCCCAGTTTGAATTTCAGGGAGGCAAGCGTGTTTTTCATCAGCATAGTGATCGTCATAGGGCCGACGCCGCCAGGCACGGGGGTAATCGATCCGGCGATCTCTTTGGCCGCATCGAAGTCCACATCCCCTTTCAAGATGGCAATTTTCTTTCCCGTCTTTTCGCTGATCTTCTCTCCCACCCGGTTCACGCCGACGTCAATGACACAGGCGCCGGGCTTGATCCACTCGGGCTTGACCAAACCGGGAACTCCCGCGG
>JGI20214J51650_10002047_pt1 | contig 12782 bp, 11 predicted proteins | sample WetSurMetagenome_FD_51650 | JGI IMG/M metagenome (IMG submission 51650)
CCCCTGAGAAGCGATCCGGATATGGTGCTTCTGGCTGAAATTGAATCCCGCGCCGCCGGCCTGCCAATTGGCCGTTTCCTTGCCGAAAGCCTGTATGATCCTCTGAAAACGACTTTATTTCAATCTGAGACCGACTCAAGTAATCGCACGTTCATCACCGGGCCGGGACGACCTGATTTGGCCGCCGGTACCCATACGATAGCGGCCCTGGCGCAGATGCTCCTGAATCATGGACTTTATGATCACAAACGCTATCTGCGCGCTGAAACCATAGATCGGTTTGCTTCGGCGCGGAGCATCTCCCAGGGAGCTCAGGGGCTCGGATGGATCAAACCCACCTCAGCTGATTGGCAAGGCGGGCTCTTTTCCAGGGCATCATTTGGAAGTTCGGATCCGGGTGAACTCTTTTTCTGGATCGATCCGACCAGGCAGCTGTTTATAGTGCTTCTGACCAATCCGGGAACTGCTCAAAGCGATCGTCCGAAGATAGACAATGCACGCAGAGAGCTTTGCGAGTCCATTGTACATGCCTTATGATTCCTGAACCCGAGTTTGCGATCGAAGCTATCCGATACGGAACGATTTCTCAGTTTCCTTTATCCAGTCTTGTGGTGGGCAGTAAAGAAGGGGAGAGGGTCGACATCCCTGCTATCTTCTGGCTCTTGAGAAATGGGGCTCGATGCATCCTTTTTAATTGCGGTTTCTATCGCCAGCCGCGGATTAAGAGATACCATGGCAAAAATTTAATTCGCCCTGATGACGCAGTCCGACTGACCGGAATCGAGCCGGAGCAGATTACCGATATCATTATCAGTCATGCGCACTTCGATCACGTTGGTGCCATCGATCTTTTTCCAAAGCGACCCTGTGGATCGTGGAGGCGGAGTTTGCCTACTACACCGGCCCGGCATGGCAGGAAGGCAATGCGCCCAGCGGCATCGATCGCGATGCCATTCTTCATTTAGTGCGCCGCAACCTTGAGGGAAAGCTTGTGCTAATCAATGGCGACGACCGTGAGATTTTTCCGGGTATCCGTGTCTACACCGGAGGGAGGCATACTTATGCATCGGCCTTTATTCGCACCGCCGGGAATCCTGTGTATGTGCTGGCCTCCGACAACTGTTATCTATATCGCAATATCGAAACGCGCGCGCCAGTTAAGACCTTTGCGATTTCGGATTACTCGGCAAATTTAAAGGCTCTGGAGAGGATGATCTCACTGGCCGGTGCTCCTTAAAGGGTGATACCAGGACATGATGCGTTGATCTTTGAGCGTTTTCCAACCATCGGCCGTATTGCGAAGATACGATAGTTCCTCTGTCAGTCTTATTTTCCCAGCTCCGCCATACGGTATTCCAAATCACGCGCAATGAGCTCGGGATCCGTGCCAGGCTCAAATCGGATTGCGTCGCCGATCCAAACGGTTATGGTTCCGGGCCGGGCGATCTTTTTGTGTGCCTTCTTTAGCGCGAATAAACCGTCAATTTTTATGGGCACAATCGGCACACCCAGGCTGTTAGCCAGCAATCCAATTCCAGCGCGGAACGGGGACATCGAACCATCCTGGGTGCGCCTTCCCTCCGGGAAAACGAGCACCGAATATCCTCGGTCGACCAATTCTCCGGCAAAGGCAAGGCTTGCTCGCAAGCCCGTTTGTTGAGGCAGAGGAAATACATTGAAGAGTCCCACAACCAGCGAATAGGAAATTCTTTCAATGCATTTTCTGAGTGGATTTAACGAATCCGGCGGATGCCGCATTGCTTCAAGCAGTTCTCCAAGCATGGCCACTGAAAGATTGTGCCGATACCGCAACGGCAGAGCTGCGAGCACAAATCCCACGTCAACCTGAGTGACATGATTGGCTATGAATAGGAGCGGCCCGTGCAATTTGCGCAACTTTTCCCGCCCCCTAATCCGCGGGCTCGCCATCACCATGGTTGCCGGCCATGTAACGAGGTAATACACAAGCAGTCTCACGGCGCCAACTAAAGGATTTTGTGCCCAGCGTGGGTACTCATAATTTGTTCGGCGCGGAACGGGCTGGCGCAGCATATGCTCCAGTTCCCCTACCGTGGTTGCCGACGTAAAATGCGATTCATTCAAATCTATCTGCAGCCGGTCCTCAAGAGCGCTCAGCAGTTCGACTCTGTCCAGCGAACTCAGGTCAAGGTCAGACGCAAGGTTTGTATCGGGAGCAAGGCGTTGCATCTTGCGGCCCGTGATTCTGCCGATAATTTCGGTAAGAGTGCCCTCTGAACAATCGCCTCGATCCGTCCCCTCAAACTGCTGTTGGACTGCTTCCCGGATCACATTGATGCGCGGCTTGCACATTGAGGTGCGCGGAAAATCTTCATCCGGCCAGAGATACCAGCGCCGGACATGCTGAAATTCTGCCAGCTCCAGATTGGCCCTCTTTATTACCGATTCCGCCTCAAGTTCTTTTCCCTTCAGTATCATTACAGCACAAGGTTCGGCATTGTCATCCTTAGCCAGAGCGATCACCACGCAGTCGACTACTTCGGGTTGTCGACGCAGAGCTGCTTCCAGATCCTCTGGATAAATGTTGAGCCCTGCCGGCGTCACGATTATATTTTTCTTGCGTCCCTTAAAGTAGAGATTCCCCTCGCCATCCATTTCACCCAAATCACCAGTGCGGAACCAACCTTCCTGGTTTGTGACGGGATTCAATTCTGATCCTTGAATGTATCCGGCGGCAACGCTTTCCCCCCGGACAAGTATCTCCCCGTTTTCTGCCAGCTTGATCTCGCGCCCCGGGAGAGTCTTCCCTATGGATCCCTTGCCGAGCTTGAAAGGATGATTCACGCTGACGAGTGAAGTGGTTTCTGTGAGTCCATATCCCTGAATCATCACAAAGCTGAGTCGGCTCCAGAACTGCTCGGTATCCGCATCGAGCGCTGCTCCGCCGCAAATGAAAGCCCAGAACTTCCAGCCGAATTGGTTGTGAATCTGCCGGAAGCGCCACCAGCGTCTGATAAAGTGTTCGCCCTCAGCTTGCTCGAAATCTTGTCGAAACCGTTCCAGAGTTCCTGCAGCCTCAAAATCCCGTTCAATCTTGTCCCGCAGGGCCTCCAGAATACGCGGTACCCCGACGACGATTGAAATGCGTCGGCGCCTGATGGTACGGATGATTTCCGAGGGATTCATCGTGTCGTGAAAAATCACGATGGCCCCCAGCATCTGCGGAATAAATGCCCCAAGAAATTGCCCAAAAACGTGACTGAGGGGCAAAAGGCTCAGAAAGCGCAAAGGATGGAAAATTCTCTCGTATTTGATGTACTTTGCTATTTCAGCCTGAAGCGGATTGAGATTCGCGATGACGTTCCTGTGCGAAATTACCACTCCCTTTGGTTCGTCGGTGGTTCCGGATGTAAAAACGATCTCGACAATGTCATCGCGCGTAATGTCCGAGAGTGGGTAGGCTGAGACATCATAACTGGATATTCTCTCTCTTAATTCTTCCAGGACCATGCCCGGCAAATCAGAGATGAGGACAGCCTTGGTCCTCGAACATATGCAGAACCGCGACCCTGACCGGGTGCAGACACGCCGGGCAAATTGTACTGAGGCGCCCGAGTCCATGGGAACGACGACGGCGCCGCGCAACAGACATCCTAGAAAGACCACCACCCACTCCGGGCAGTTGTCGCCCCAAAGGAAGACTTTGTCGCCATGCCCGATTCCACGGGTTTCCAACTCCCGAGCGAATTGATAAGCGGACTTTGCGACATCTCTATAGGACCAACTTATGTTTCGGGTTCCGCGGCGATGTAGGTAGGCTATTTGATTTCCCCGGCGAAAAAACTCGGTCGCCAGCTCAGCAAGCGTTTGCATTGGCTAAACCTAATCTCAAGGCTGAGATTTTGAAGCAGCCGGGATAGGTGAGAATTCCAGGGAGTTTCTCGCCGAGACATGTTTAACATGGATCGACAAAAATGGCATCAATCGATCGGCCGCACATCAGAGGCATCGATTTCTACCGACACTGCCTGGCGGATGAGATCGACCTGCAGGACAAAGCGAAACCTTCCCCGCTTTTCCACCAGAATTCCTACAATGCCCTTCAAAGGCCCGGCGATCACTTCCGCTCGGCAGCCGAGCTTGATATATGGATAAGGATCTACAGATATGCTGGCTTCAAGGAAACGGCGAACCGCCTCTATTTGACTCTGCGGAACAGGTTCCGCGCGGCCTTTNAAACCTATGAAACGGACCGCCCCGGGAAGATTGAGGATCCGATATCGATTTTCGGGAGTATCGATGTGGTTAACGAAAATATAACCCGGGAAAAGAGGTACCCAGATCTTCTTCTTGCGATCCTTCCAGCGACTAATCACCTCGCGCATGGGCAGAAAAACTTCGATGGATCTATCTGCCAGTTCCGAAAGCATTTTTTTTTCAAAGCGGCTCCGTGTGTACAGGGCATACCATGCCGGAGTCGTCATTGGTCCTTCAGCCGGATACAGATTAGTTTTTTCTGGAAGCTCGATCATCTTCTCCAAAAACCATCAAAATAAGGTACCATAAGGATCTTAGGCTAGAAGCCCATACGAATATAGATGCAGGCGGATATCATGTCAAGCTAAGGGGATCTGGCATCGAAAGACGCAAACAAGCACAATCCCAATAATTTAGATCGCAAATACTATTCGACTTTGCTTTCTGAGATGTGTACAGCGCGTTCAATCTGGGAAGGAACGCGGGCAAATCCATGGCAATTATCCATAATATGAAAATCTCTAATCCGGACGCTATTTCTCAGGCAGCGGAGCTCATTCGCAAGGGTGGTCTCGTTGCTTTCCCAACTGAGACGGTTTATGGTCTGGGCGCCGATGCCACGAATCCGTTGGCGGTCGTCCGCATCTTCGAGGTTAAACAGCGCCCTTCAATCGACCCGCTGATCGTTCACGTGGCGGATCCGCAGTCCGCCCGACTGTATGGCGAATTCCCCGAACCTGTCTCATCTCAACTGATGGCAAAGTTTTGGCCCGGACCTCTCACGCTGGTCGTTCCAAAAAAGGACCTGATTCCTCCCATTGTGACCGCAGGGTTAGATACCGTCGCCATTCGGGTGCCGGCCCACCCCTGCGCTCTCGCTTTGATTCGAGCCGCGGACAGACCGATTGCAGCTCCCAGCGCCAATCCATTCGGCTATGTCAGTCCCACTGCTGCAGAGCATGTGGCCGAGCAACTGGGCGACCGGATTGAACTGATATTGGACGGCGGCAGCTGTTCTGTTGGGCTGGAATCAACTATTATTTCCCTGGTCGGCTCGATCCCTTGTATCCTCAGATTCGGAGGGATTCCGGCAGAGGAGATTGAAACTGCGGTGGGAACCATCTTGCGGGCGACAGATAGCGACAGCATTCCTCAGGCACCGGGACAAATGGACAGACACTACGCTACCAGAACCCCTCTGCAGGTTTTGGTAGCAGGCGAGACCGGCATCAAAATATCAGAAGGAGAAAGAGTAGGACTTCTCGCCTGGAAGCGGCCGCTGGAAACCGCCGGGTACAGTGTGGTCGAAATTCTGTCCCCTGATGGAGATCTGCGCGAGGCGGCAGCAAATCTTTTTGCGGCTTTGCGTCGCCTCGATGCTTCCCGACTCGACAGGATTGTCGCTCTGCCACCGCCGGAAAATGGATTGGGAATCGCGATTATGGATCGGCTGCGGCGCTGTTCAACGCAAAATCCGGCACTTACCATGGGCGGCGGCCCCGGGGGATGATTTCATGTCCAGCAACCTGCTAAAACCATATCTGAATCAAAGGATTACTGATGACTGACAGCATCGGCACTCCAGCCTTTTGGGTAACGTTCACGGGTACTGTGCTCTTTCTCATGGCGCTGGATTTAGGCCTATTTCATCGCAAGGCTCACGCGGTCGGCGTTAAGGAAGCTTTAATCTGGAGCCTGGTCTGGGTAACGCTATCTGTCGGCTTCGGCAGCTGGATCTATAGTGAGTTCGGAGCCCAGAGGGGTCTCGAGTTTTTCACCGGTTATCTTATTGAATACTCGCTAAGCGTCGACAACGTCTTTGTGTTTATTCTGATCTTTTCCTACTTTGCCGTTCCGGCCAAACTTCATCATAGGGTTCTTTTTTGGGGAATTCTGGGCGCTCTCGTCATGCGCGCAATTTTTATTCTGGCCGGCGCTGTCCTGATAGAGTCATTTCATTGGATGATCTACCTGTTTGGCTCATTCCTGGTTTTCACGGGCTGGAAGATTTTGAGACAAGGGGATGCGGAGGTGGAACCGGAACGCAATCCCATAGTGCGCCTCTTTCAGCGGATTGTTCCCATGTCGTCCGGCCATGAATCCGGTAGATTTTTTGTTCGACAGTCCGGAAGGCTGCTCGCTACGCCGCTGGCTTTGGTACTGGTGACCGTTGAAACTACTGATCTGGTGTTCGCTACGGACTCGATCCCGGCTATCTTCGGAGTAACTCGCGATCCGTTTATTGTATACACGTCCAATATCTGCGCGATTCTTGGCCTGCGATCCATGTACTTCCTTCTGGCCGCTGTGATTAGACGCTTTGCCTATCTTGGGGCGGGGCTGGGAATAGTGCTAATGTTCATAGGAACAAAAATGGTGGTCAGCGGCTATTATCCTATTCCGATCGCTCTTTCGCTTGGCATCGTCGCATTTATTCTCGCTGGTTCCGTGATTCTCTCGTTGCTGAGGCCGCCCCCCATTTCGAAGCAGTCCGTCACGCGCCCTCCGGGCGCACCCGACGACGCATGAAAAAGTGGCGCAGCCTTGATTTGCGGGGTCGCGGTCGGTATCGGAATTGAGGAGTTTTTATTCCGAGACCGATAGCGATGCCGCCCCCGATACCGATGTTGAGTAACCATCCGAGATTTTCAAGGCAAGCTTCAAATGAGAATCAGCCTCTGCTAAAATCCAGCAGTCCCAGAACAGATCGCTATGGGGGAGCTTAAACATTTAGCGGGAAGGATGAGCAAATGCCATTATTCGAGTATGAATGCGCGAATTGCGGGATCAGGTTCGAACAACTGGTCTTTAACAACGATAGTAAGATTATCTGCCGAGATTGCGGAAGCTCGAAGGTAACCCGGTTGCTTTCAGTTTTTGCGGTAGCCGGGACTCAGGAAAACTGCGCGCCTGAATCCAGTCCTTGTGCATCGTGCAGTTCTGCCAAACGCGGCATGTGCGGGATGAATTGAATTAGCGGCGATTCATTCTAGCCCCTGACCTGTACTCCCGCTGCATGGCAATCCATTGGTTTGTCACGCGCTTTTTCGCAGCTCCACCAGCACTTGGCGCGCTATTGCTTTCAGAGTATCCAGGACGCCTGTGCCCTTGGTCGCAATCGCCTCGAAGACCGGTTCTCCCTTGAATAGAAGCTGCCGTTTTAGTTCCTCGACCGGAATTGTATTAGGCAAATCCCTCTTGTTCAGCTGAAGCACATAGGGAATCTTGTTCAGATCAAACCCTTGTTCGTTCAAGTTTTGGTTTAGGTTTGATACTGATTCTATGCTTGCATCAAGGCGTTCTTCCTGTGAATCAGCTACCAAAACCACGCCATCCACCCCTTTGAGAATAAGTTTCCGGCTGGCATCATAGAATACCTGCCCTGGAACTGTATAAAGGTGAAAACGTGCACGAAAACCCTGGATTGATCCCAGATCGAGGGGGAGAAAATCAAAAAACAGAGTTCTTTCCGTCTCGGTGGCCAGGGAAATCATTTTCCCCTTATTTTCCGGACTGGTGATTTGATAGATATACTGCAAGTTTGTGGTCTTACCGCCCAGACCCGGACCGTAGTAGACGATCTTGCAGTTAATCTCCCGGGCAACATAATTAATGAAAGTCAATTTCAAACCTATGCGTCAATGTTGAAATTTATGGACATTGGGTCTGCCAATAATTAGGAAGATTTCCTAATCACCCAACAGTTTATTTAGCTCCTCATCGGAAAATCGGCGCGAAAAAGCGGCTCGGCTTTGGCCCTTTGCAGGAACTGTATTTTCCCGCTTCAAACCTTTTTCGTAGTCCTGAAATACCTCATCAAGCATAGCTGTTGCCAGTTTTACCTTCCATCGCGCCAATCCCAGTGACACAGTCCCGCTCAGGACAAGCACAAGCGAAAAGCGCTTGGAGAGATCCGAAATGTGAAGGCTCCGTTGCTTTCCCTGATGGAACACGATCGAGAACTCATTCTCCCCCAACAGTCGCGCCAGACCTTCAGTTGCTGCCACATTTGCCGCTGCCAAAGATGCCAGCGCCACCAGATCGATGTCTTCTGCCAATCCCGCATGTGCGATGGTCTGTCCACTGTGATTTATCAGGAGTACCAGCTCAGCCCGCAACTCTTTCAAAATCTTGGTCAGGATTGCTTTGATCCGGACGTGCTCCGGATTGTGGAGGTCCAGACTTCTGGGATTCATTATCAGATAATCGCCCCGCCGCCCGTCTTCGCAAAAGCGAAAACCAAGCGGGCATCCTGAGTGAATTACGCCTATCCTCCCAAAGAAACCGGAGGGCAACTAAGTCCAGTGTTGTTCAAGCTTTCGGATCTTACGCTTGACTTATCGTCCGAATTCTCCTAATAATAACTCACAAATTTTAGGATCAGAGATACAAATGGCTCAAGCATATTATTTTGAATAATTTAAGGGATACTAAATGGCAAGGGTGTTGGTACGCGGCAAAGCGGCCAGAGGAAAGACGTCAAAATCAGCAAAGAAGCCTAAAAAGTCCCCGGCCAAATCACATACCAGATCTACCGTAGCAAAGACCGTCGTTGCAGCCAAATCGGTTTCAAAAAAAGCGGGGCCTACTGCTTCCATAAAAATCAAAACGAAGGCCTCGTCGGCTGGCGACGGAAGGCATAGGAGAAGTAGCCAAAAACCCAAGGCATCCAGGGCCACACAGCCGGTGAAAGAGAGCCCTTTTGTTCCTCCGGCTCCGCCGCCCCTTTTGCGGGAGAGCCGAACAACATCCGCAGCCCTATCACTTCTTGAAAAGGGTATTAAGTTCATATATCAAAAGGAATTGAGGAAGGCCCGCGCAGAATTCAATGCACTGTTGAATTCTTACCCCGGGGAAAGCGAAATTCTGGCTCGAGCCCGTACCTATCTTCAAATTTGTGACCGAGAAGAGTTGTCCCACAAAAAGCAAACGGTCCATCACGATCAGTTGTATACGATGGGTGTAATGGAGCACAACCGGCATAACTACGAAGGAGCCGCGATTTATTTTCGCCAATCCCTGGGGAAATATCCGAAAGCGGATTATATCTACTACTCCCTGGCGGCGTCTTTGGCCAAAAAAGGGGATTCGTCAGAAGCATTGGAAAGCTTGCGGAAGGCTGTTGAGTTGAACGAGGACAACAGGGTTTATGCCAAGAACGATGAAGATTTTTCCTCTTTGCGCGCTCTGAATACATTTGCTGAACTCGTTGGCCTGACACAACCGCCGGCTGGCGATTCAAAGCCATGAAAGAGGATCTCCCCTGACCGTGACGAGTGATCAAGACCTGACTTAAAGCCAATCGTTACCAGCCTCCGACACCTGCGCGCCGGTAGCAAGCCGACTTTGATAAGCGATCCGCATTTCAATCGGAGTCCTCCAAGCTATGAATAAACTGTGCATACTGATTATGGCTGCCGGCAAGGGCACCCGCATGGTAAGCTCTCACGCCAAAGTCCTGCACAAAGTGTGCGGGATTCCCATGCTATCCATGATTTACAGGGCTGCGTCCGCTTTGAAACCTGATGAAATTTTTGTGATTGTGGGGAACGACGCGGAACGTGTGCGCGATTCCCTGAAAAAAACATCAACGCATTTCATCCATCAGACGAAGCAACTCGGCACCGGGCATGCCGTGATGTGCGCTCGGGAAGAGCTGCAAAAGATGCAGGGCGACGTTTTAGTGATGTTTGGGGACACGCCTCGAATCCGGGCCAAGACACTTCAGGATCTCGTGGAGAATCATCGCGGGACAGGAGCTGACACCACGCTGCTGACGGCGATGGCCCCTGATCCGTTGGGCTATGGCAGGATCCTGCGTTCGGCCGGCGGCGAGATCTCCGGCATCATGGAAGAAAAAGATGCCACCCCCGAACAAAGACAAATCCGGGAGATAAATCCCGGATTCTATTGTTTCAAAATCAAGCCTCTGATCGAATCTCTGGGCAAGCTATCCAACCAGAATGCTCAAGGGGAGTACTACATCACCGATCTGATCGCAATTCAACGGCGCGACGGCCGGCGGCTTCTTACCAAACTGCATGATGATTTTGAGGAGTTGCGCGGAATCAATAGCCGGCGCGAACTCGCAGAAACCTCTCTGGCGATGAGCCGGGACAAGAATCTAGCCCTCATGGCCTCCGGTGTTACGCTGATCGATCCAGACAGGACGTACATCGAGTTGGATGTCGTTGTGGAACAGGATGTCACCATTTATCCCATGGTTGTCCTGGAGGGTGCTACGCGTATTGCCGCAGAATGCGTCGTTCGTTCCGGAAGCAGAATTACCAACACCTCGCTGGGCCGCGGAGTTCAGATTCTGGACTCCACACTAATCACCGATTCAGACGTTGGGAATGGTTCGATCCTTGGACCTCACGCCCATGTGCGGGATCACAGCCATATAGGTACCGATTGTCGCGTAGGAAATTTTGTGGAAATAGCCCGCACCACTTTGGGAAACGGGGTCAAGGCAGCGCACCTGACCTATCTGGGCGATGCCGACGTCGGCCGCAACGTAAACATCGGAGCGGGAGTCATAACCTGCAATTTTGACGGAGTCCAAAAGCAGGCCACGGTAATTGAGGAAGACGCTTTTGTCGGCTCTGACTGCCAGCTGGTCGCGCCGGTCCGGATCGGTCGGGGAGCATACGTAGCCGCAGGGAGCTGCATAACCAGCGATATCCCGCCGGGAGCGCTGGGTATTGCGCGATCGAAACAGGCAATAAAAACCAAGTGGGCCGGCAGGAGCTCACGATCCATAGGACGCCATCGTGGCCAATTGTAGAAACTGCATCCACTGGGTGGACGAACGTCTTGATCAAATCGAGGCCAACCCTGGTGGAGGTTCGCACCTTTTCTCGGGTTGCAGGCTTTTGGGCTTCATTGAAAAGAATGATGAACTGCCGCACTGCGATCACTATGTCGCGAGCAAGAATCTGTTTGTCATCTGCGGCACCTGTGGAATTGTCGTTCCCAAGGTATGTGTTTCCCTAGGAGAGTGCGCTAATTGCACGGACACCGACTTGTTTTGCGTGGATAAGTGCTTGGGCGGCGACAGTCGAAAGTATTGCACCCATTTTGTGCGTCTTCGTACCGAGGGCATTCACCTCGTGGACCAAGGCCAGGTTTTCGATCTCTTCCCCACGATCGGGATGCCCGGCCGTGATAATCAATTTCGGAGCGAAAACAAGGCCGCCAATGCTCAAGAATTGGGTTCCCAGGAGGAGCCCGAAACAAGCACAGCAGACCAGGACGAGGATTAGTAGCCGGTTTCAAGGATTCGCCCGCATGCTGAGGCCATGATCGAAACCCATTCCGGACTTAGATCAGAGATCCGTCGTCTGCGGCGCTTCAGGACACCTTTAAGAGGGATTTTTGGCCTATGGANTCTCAGGCATTTTCCGATCGACGGGTTTTGATCAGCGGCGGTCTGGGATTCATCGGGTCCAATCTGGCTCTGCGGCTAGTCCAAATGGGAGCCCGGGTCACTCTCGTGGACAGCCTTCTGCCGGAATATGGCGGAAATATGTTTAATATCGAGGGATTTGAAGAGCGCCTGAGAGTGAATATTTCCGACATCCGTGACGAATACAGCATGCGCTATCTGGTTCAAGGTCAGGACCTGCTGTTTAACCTGGCAGGTCAGACTAGTCANGCGGATTCAATGCATGATCCTTATGCCGATCTTGATATCAACTGCCGCGCCCAGCTCTCAATCCTGGAGGCCTGCAGAAAGAACAATCCCAGGATCAAGATTATATTTGCGAGCACACGACAGATTTATGGCAGACCGAATTATCTGCCGGTGGACGAGAAGCACATGCTCCAGCCCGTGGATGTCAACGGCATTAACAAGATGGCCGGAGAGTGGTATCACATACTCTACAACAATGTTTACGGCATCCCCGCATGTGCATTGCGCTTGACGAATACAATCGGTCCCAGAATGCGAGTTAAAGACTCACGGCAAACTTTCCTGGGCACCTGGATCCGCCTCTTGATCCAGGGAGAGCGGTTCGAAGTCTGGGGAGGTGAGCAGCTGAGAGACTTTACCTACGTTGATGATGCCGTCGATGCTCTGCTGCTTGCGGCCGAATCCGATGAAAGCAACGGCCAGGTCTTCAACCTCGGAGGTGACTGCGTCATCTCTCTGAAAGAACTTGCCGAGCTCTTTATCGAAGTCAACGGAGGCGGCCGTTACCTAACCAGGGCTTTTCCGCCGGAACGAAAGAGAATAGATATCGGAGATTACTACGCCGATCACAGCCACATTCGCTCGGTACTGGGCTGGGCACCCAAAACATCTCTGCGCGAGGCACTGGAGCGCACGCTCGCCTTTTATCGGAACAACCTACTACATTACGTCTGATGCCAGATGGCAATCGCCCGGCATTCACTCCCGACTCCGTTTCAAATCTATTCTACTAAGCCCAAGTGGGACATGGGCCAGTAGCTAAAGATCGCCTTGCCATAGATATGGTCCCGAGGAACAAAACCCCAGTTCCGGCTGTCATTGCTGGAGTTGCGGTGATCTCCAAGAACGA
>JGI20214J51650_10002048_pt1 | contig 12781 bp, 13 predicted proteins | sample WetSurMetagenome_FD_51650 | JGI IMG/M metagenome (IMG submission 51650)
TGTTCCATGGGATGCGGCCGTTATTCCCGGGTGGAGTCGGGCGAGTTCGCGACCCCGCCGCAGGAAGGCCCGGAGTACGAGACGCTTAACATGCTGGGGAGCCTCTCCTTGAACAGCAATCTAGAGTCGATCATCCGGGCCAACTGGCTCTGCAACAACCTCGGGATGGATACGATTTCGGCCGGGTCTGTGATCGCCTTTGCCATAGAGTGCGCCGAAAAAGGCATCCTCACAACAAAGGAGACCGATGGAAAGGAACTGAAGTGGGGAGACTCCGCCGCCATAATAGAGTGGCTCACCAGGCTCGCGAACCGGGAAGGTTTCGGCGATGTCCTGGCCGACGGAGTCCTCAAGGCCGCAGAACGGATCGGAAGAGGCGCGGAGAATATCGCACTTCATTGCAAGGGGCTCGAACTCCCGGCCCATGAGCCAAGGGGCGAGTCCAAGGTCCTGGGTCTCCAGTACGCGGTATCTGCCCGGGGGGCCTGCCACATGCACCCCAACTGGGCAAGCTGCTGGGACAGCGGGAACTTCGAATCCGGGCTGACCGAGTTCGGCATGCCCTGGCCGCCCGCTGATAAGTTCTCGGAAACCGGAAACCGCAAGGGAGAGGCCTACCGCATCCTAGTCCAACAGGGTGAGATCTGCGAGATTCTCGGTTGCTGCGTCTTCCACTCCTGGGGAGCATCCGATGCCTGCATTACGCCCCAGCTTTACGGGGAGATGCTTCGGAGTCTCACGGGCCTTTCGATCTCCAATGCGGCTCTCATGCTCGCGGCCGAAAGGAGCTGGAACATGAAGAGGTGCTTCAATGTCCGCGAGGGCATGCGAAGAAAGGATGACCGGCTTCCGGGGATCATGTTTCAACCGCTCATGGACGGGCCTGCCAAAGGGCAATGTTTCCACGACCTGGAGGGCATGCTTGATGAATATTACGGGGCCATGGGTTGGGACAGAGCCACCGGTATTCCGAACCAGGAGAGGCTCATCAGCCTAGATATGGCGGATATCGCCTCCGCCCTCCGTCCCTTGTTGAACCGTTGAAGGGGGTCATGAGACTCGATATACGGCTCTATGGACCCTTTTCCCTTGCCTCGGGGCGAAGTTCGTTTTCCATGGACCTCGCCGGTGAGGAGATCACCGTTCGGAATTTCCTCCCTCTGCTTGCAGCGAGGATGCCTTCGATCGAAAAATCCCTCACCGCGATGGAGTGCGACGAAGCACTGAGAAAGTACCTCCTCATCGTAGTCAATGATGACATCTGCACCGATGCAGGCAAGATTCTGAGGCACGGCGACCGGATCAAAGTCCTGACACCGGTCACGGGGGGATAAGGTCATGGCGAAATCCGCTTCGATGTGACGTACGCTGAGTTCAATGATCGAACTCTCCACCATCCATTCCTATAAAATGCAGTTAGAAGGAGGTGTGATCAGAAATGATATTAGCTGAAAGAATGAGCCGACTGGGAACGGAAACGGCCTTTGCCGTGTCCGACCGGGCACGGGCCTTTGCGGTTGAGGGAAAACGGGTCTATCCCTTCCACCTGGGAGACATGAATCTGCCCACCCCTGAAAACATCGTGGAGGCTACCTACCGGGCCATCCGCAATGGTGCAACCGGGTACTGCCCAAGTGCCGGCTGCATGGATCTTCGGGCGGCATTGGCCGAGGATATCAACCGTTCGCACGGGACGAAGTATTCTGCTGATAACGTGGCAATTCAACCTGGCGGGAAACCGGTCATCGGCAAGTTCATGCTCACCCTGGTCAATCCAGGGGATGGGGTCCTTTATCCGAATCCAGGATACCCAATCTACGAGTCGCAGATCGAGTTTCACGGAGGGCGCGCCCTTCCCTACGGTTTGCTCGAGGGTCCTGAGACCTTTCAGGTGGACTGGGACTCCATGGACGCCGGACTCGGCCCCAAGACGCGCTTCCTCGTGTTGAACGACCTGCAGAACCCTACTGGCGCGGAGTGCAGTCCTGAGGAACTGGAGAAGATCGCCAAACTGGTGATCGAGCAAAACCTCTTCGTGCTCTGTGACGAAGCCTATTTCGACATCCGGTACGCGGGAAAGAGCCGTTCTCTGGTGTCCATCCCCGGAATGGAGGATCGGTGTGTAATCCTTTACACTTTCTCCAAAAAATTCGCGATGACCGGATGGCGGCTTGGGGCGGCGATCGGACCCAAGGAGATCATCAGCGCGATATCCAAACTGAACGTCAATGAAGAATCCTGTTCCAACCACTTCATCCAGGTGGCCGCCGTGGAAGGATTGACCGGAGATCAAAGTGGCCCCAGGAAGATCCTCTCGATCTTAAAGGAAAGGCGCGACTTGGCCGTTGATCTGCTGAACAGCATCAAGGGCGTCCGCTGCCAGCGCCCGAATGCCACCTTCTATCTGTTCCCCAATATAACGGAGGCCATGGCCCGAAAAGGATTGTCCAGCTACACGGAGTTCGCCGAAGGTGTGCTTCAGAACACCGGAGTCTCGTTCTGCACCCGAGCCCATTTCGGAAGGGTCGGAGCTGGCGAAAAGGAGCGTTACATCCGCCTGGCCTATTCAGGGATCGAATCAGACCAGATCCGGGAAGGGCTGGGACGGTTAAAAGCCTATCTAGAAAGCTGAGAACAAAGCCAATGATAAATTTGCCCCCATCTTCTCAGCCCTCCACCAAGGGAGGGGAATAGGAATGGGGGGTGATGGGGTGTCTCATGCCATCTGGATCGAAGCGAGAGATCTCGAAACTCATGCAAAAAGCGAGATTCAAAATCGAGGTTTATTTCGACCTTGCCTCCGCGTGACCCTCATTCCATTACGATAAGGATCTGTAAAATCAAAAACTAGTCAATTGAAGGTTCCAAATGCAAACCTTTCTAAAGGACAGGTAGAGCGACGGTTATGACTACCCAATCTCAGTGGATTTCAGAAACGATGGTGCTGCGAGCGCAACGTGTGCGCATGGCGCATGCTTACGGTCAAAATCTCTTCCCCAGCTCCCTAGCCTCCTCCAGGTACTTTCGCCTGGTCTTATCGTCGGTCATCATCACGTTGTAGAAGACCACATGCTGTGACTTCCGGATGCCGCAGAACGTAAACATTCCCTGCACCTCTGTGTGGTTGATGGCATCCGTCATCCCTGAAGCCTTGGCATCTTCTTCCCCAGCACCTGCCGTGTTGATCACCACAGCCTTCCTGTGCTTGAAGAGCCCCACCGGCTCTCCAGTCTTCTCGTCGAACCGATAGGCAAACCCCATTGAGAAAACTCGGTCGATCCACCCCTTGAGGATTGCCGGAGGTCCTGCCCACCACACAGGATGAATGAACACGATCGCTTCTGCGCGAGCGACTTTTTCTTGCTGCGCTTTAATATCGTCGGGCACTTTTCCTGCCATCAGTTTCGTAAGGTCCTCTCCGTCCAAGCAGGGGTTGAACCGAACGGCGTAGAGATCCACAACTTCATAGGTGTGGNCGCCTTCCGCGAGCCCTTTCGTGAAGGCGTCCAAAATCGCGTGGTTGAAGGACTGTGGATTGGGATGGGCATAGACGATGAGCACCTTCATGATAACCTCCTTGTTGCCGAAAAACCGGCCGCGTAAATTGATCGATGATCGATATAGGGATTCGTTTTGGTTGCTCTCGAAGGAAAAGGCTTTAGCTCGCTGAGTCGATAGGAGTTGCGAAACTTGATATTCTTTCCCTCCAAGAGGACGCAAATCCGCCCGGCTGCTGAATTCCAGTCAGTATCCTCTATGGTCAAAACGTCAACTGATAGCCGATGTAATAGAAAAAATCGTCGGGACCTGAGAAATCCCTTCCGGCGGAGAGCAATAGGTGGTGTAGCTCACTGAAATTAATGATGGCGCCCACATTGGATCCGGTGCTGCTCTCACCGCCTACCTCGCTGGAGGTTTGGTGAAAAACTTCTCCCCCCAACGTCAAATACTGCGACATGTCGCGCTGCACTTCCCATCCTAAGAACCAGTAATTCTTGTTTCCTGTTCCGGGATTAATCCAATACCCGCCACCCCCATAGGTTTTCCACGGCCCCCAGCTTTTCTGAAGCCATAGGGGAAGGAAGACCTGAGCCTCTCCGCTCCCCAAGCCTCTATCTTCTTTGCCTGTGGGAACGAGCAAAATTGGAAATGTTCCCACCTGTGGACACCAATCGGTTTCCTGGATAAACCTGAATTTAACACCCAGCTCTGTATCGCCATACCCATACTGAGAAGATTGCCCTTCCGGCTTCACATACTCGAGCGGAGCGAGCAAGTGGAGTTGAACATTAGGGAAGACGCCGTAATTGATTTCAACATGGGGCGCTGTAAGAGATCTCTCATCCTGATTGAAACTTCCCTGTGAAGCAAGATATACCTCCCAATGTCTGTACTCTACCGGCTCCGGATCATCGGTTCTAAAAGGTGGGCCGGCAAAAGCAACCACTGGCATCAGGATGAAAACCAAGCAGGAAATCAAGAAGCATGCAAACATTCTACCTCTGAAGAAACCTCCTCAATCCCAAACCAAATAAAATCCTGCAATGATAAGCCCACTGACCACGACAGCACCTACAAGCGTACTAATGAAACGATTAACACCCATTCTTACCCCTTGACCGCCATTAGACCGCGCCAACAGCCATCCAATAACCACGAAGAGGATAAGGATAAACAGACTGTGAGTAAACCAATGATGAAAGGTAATTCCCTTCATCAAAGCCAGGACGGTATTTTCACTCATTTCCTTCACAACCACGAGCAGCGCGCTCACTACACTGGTTATGGCCAAGGACATCCCGAAGGATGTTGTATACTTTCCGATACCATTTGTTTCCATTGTCTTGTCTCCTCACTCTTACTTCGGTAGTAAAGCGACTTTTACACCCATGGCTATGAGGGCCCCAGCACCGTCCATGGCGATTCCGATCAGTCCTATCAGCCCTGCCACCCAAAGCACCACCTTCTTCGCAGCTTTATTAACAGCCAGGTTGTTGGACGCTGCAATCGGAAGGAAGGTGGTCAAGAGAAGAAGCATGATGACCACATGCTCTTTCATTTCCATGAAAAAGGTGTGGGCAAAAGGCCACGGTCCCTTAAGAATGATGGCCTTATCCGGGGCGTAGTAAACCAGGTACCAGTAGCCCGCGATCAAAAAAGACAGCCACATCATTNCAGCGACCCCCACACTCACTGCCTTTATCCGAGCCTGGTTGGCTTCACTCGCGTTGAGTACGTCGACAAAGAGCCAAACGGTCGCGACAATACACAACATCCCGAACAATACATGGATCATCAATACAATCTCAATCATTATATGCCTCCTTCATGGTTGCTCCTAACACATCGAAGACATTGCTCATAAAATGGGGTTTGATTTGAGTTCCGTTTGTTTCACTGATCATTATCTGTTCAACACACTGGATAGATCTTCCATCCAAGTTGATTAGTTTCCATCAGCACTTCAATGGGGTGAACACCTTATTTATGGGATAAAAGGACCCTATCCGACACCCTCTCTTCGTTCTGTTCGTGCTCCATGAGAAGAGAGCTCCTTTTTCCCAGAGAAGATTTCGAAAGGTAGGAGAGTGTCCTAGGCAGCGATCGCGGCAACAGACAGATGGCCTTTTTGCCTTGGTTGGCTCGAAGGAATTTCAAACCACTCATTTAGAACACTTGCGTCAAAAGTGAAGAGAGCCCAGGAAACGAAGTCCCGCCTGTTCATGGAGCAGTCTGTCCCTTAGACGAAAAGAAGGAGGAAAAGCACGACTCCAAGAACGATGCGGTACCAGCCGAAGACAGTAAAGGTGTGCGTTTGAATGTAACTCAGCAACCACTTCACGGCAATAAACGAAACCACCGCAGAGGCGATGAATCCGAGGAGCACCATATCCCAGCGCTCAGGTGCGCCTCCGGCCGTCGGGTGATGGAGGGCCTGAAAAATCTTGAGTCCACCTGCCGCAAGCATCGTGGGAATGCCGACAAGGAAGGAAAACTCGGTGGCCGCCGGTCTGCTCAGGCCAAGCATCAGCATGAGAAGGATCGTCGCGCCCGAACGTGAGGTGCCTGGAAACACTGCGGCGATCAGCTGACCGATGCCGACAACCACTGCGATAGTCCAGGTCACAGCCCCTTGAGGGTTGCGGCCGGCTAACCAGCGCTCGATCACCAGGAATCCGATCCCGCCTATGAGCATTGCCCAGGCAACCGGCCACAGCCTCTCGGGCAGTTTGAATCCCGCTTTGTCGAGGACCAAGCCGCCGATGCCTGTGATGAACACGGCCCAGATGATTTTGAGCGCATAGTCCTGGGTAGACTTCTCACGCCACTGGAAGACGAACTGGCGCAGGCGATCAGGGAAAAGCGGCAGCACCGCGAGGACCGCGCCGCTCTGGATGACAATGTTGAATAGATCGGTCTGCCGCGGCAGCCAGTTCTCAAAGATGAGGAGGTGGGCTGTGGAGGAGATGGGCAGGAACTCGGTGATCCCCTCGATGATCCCGAGGATGATTATCGCAATCCAATCAGACATCAGCGCAATATAGACTCATATCAAGCCATTGACAAGATGCAACGTGCCGGAACCACAGGCTCCTGAGAGATCAGGCAGCGTTTGACACTTGTTCTTTCTTATCCTCTCGGGCGAAATTCTTCAGCACCCGGATCTTTCGTTCGGTCTGCTCCTGGATAAAGGCAATCTGCTTCTCATCGAGGTGCTTGTATTTGCCGATGAGAGAAAGATAGGTTTGGACCGGAAGCGGCTTGTCCACAGGATGTGTAAAGCGAATCCTGCCTTCCTGCAACTCGAACTCCCAAAGTGGAACCGTGTTTGTTTCCACGGCCTTTTTCGCCACCTCGATGAGCTTGCCGGTCGGGAATCGCCAGCCTGTGGGGCATGGGGAAAATACGTGGATGTAGGCCATGCCTTTCTTGGCCGCCTCGATCGCCTTTCCAAGTTTCCCATAGTAGTCTTCCATGAAGGCGGTCGAGGCGGTTGCCACATACTCGCAGTTGTGCATCACCATGAGAAGAGGCAAGGGCTTGGCATCCCGGGTCTTGCCGCGCAGCACAGAGCCGACAGGAGTGGTGGAGGTCCATGCGCCGTAAGGGGTAGTGCTGGAGCGCTGCACTCCTGTGTTCATGTACCCTTCATTGTCCACGCAGATGTAGATCATCTGCTCACCCCGCTCCGCCGCTCCAGAGAGGGACTGGAATCCTACATCCGCGGTGCCCCCATCCCCTGCCATGGCGAGCATGGTCACATCCCTACCGATGCGCTTGTAGTAGCGCCTGGCTCCAGCCAGCATGGAAGCGGTGTTGGTCAGAAGCGGATGAAACACAGGGGTCTTGAGACCTGTTTTTGCATTGAACCCTACGGAACCCACTCCGGCAATGCAGCCAGGAGGAGTGGCCACAACCACGTTGGGCCCGATTCGGCGGAGGGTGTGCCTCAGAAGCATTTCAGAGTTACACCCCAGGCACGCGGAGAGGCCAGGCACAACCAGATCTTCCAGGTCACCCCAGGCATTGAAGATGGATGCAACTTGCTTCAGCTCAAGGGCGCCTCTTGGACAAGCCTTAACACAGGCAGGATCCCCGTCACAAAAGTTGCACTTCATCACCTGATCGGTCTTCGCATTGTACGTTACGCCGCCGTAAGGGCAGGCCAGCGTGCAGAGCTGGCAGCTGACGCACTTGTCCTTGTCCCATTTCACAATCCCGGTGCTCAAGTCCTTGGACAGGGCTCCTGAAGGACAGTTCATCACGCACTGAGGTTGGCCGCACTGACGGCACAGGGCAATCCCGAAGGACTGCTGTTCCGCATCCTTCGCCACCTTGATGCGAGAGTGAGCCAAGTCCGTTGTGCCGGTGTGATGCTTCGAACATGCCGGCACGCAGTCCCCGCACCCGTCGCACTTGTCCTGGTAAAAAGCAATCGTATTGTATCCGCTACCCATTTCTAACTCTCCCTCTTCTGCCTTCTCTCACACCTTTTTCTAGAGCACGCGAACCGTGAAACCCGAATGTCGAATGTCGAACAAGGAATTTCGAATTTCGAAGTATTAGTTCTCGTCCCTCGCTGTCTGAATGCTTTTTACGAATATGGCAATTGGTTGGTTGTTTTCGTCAATCAGGGAGTCAAGCTTGGAAGCCGGCTTTATAAGACCTGCCCTGACAATCATAACCAGCCATACTCTTGTTTCCCTCAATTCCTTTAGACACACCTTCATCTTATGAATAAAGTCGGATCTTGACTCAGCTCCCTGCGCCTCGCCGTAGTTTGGAGCGGGAGATGTTCCACAACGAACAAGTTGACCGGCGATATGATTCCCGATTCTAGTCTTTGGTAAAGCTCTGCCGACCTCAATTATTCTAACTGCAAAATCTATCAGGCGACCTTCCAAATCATATTCTTTCTTTTCCTTCGACATTCGTCATTCCCTGTTCGACATTCTGCGGTTCGCCCTTCTAGAACTGATGTACTGCCAAACGCAGTAGGCCTTAACGCCAGATGCTCGTCATCATGACCCGGCTGATGTCCACAGGCGAGGCGCAGAACCTGGCTTTCACATCGCCCAGATACGCTTTTCGCCGGATCAGCTGAACCATGATGCCCGGGTCCAGGTCGGAGTTGATCCCCGAGGCTCCCACCAGCTGATCCTCTTTGAATACGAGCTTTTGATACTTGAAGCTCTCTGGAACGGCTACCTTCTCTACCTCACACCCCTTCTCTTCCCTGATCATTCCGACGGAGAAGGCTCTGTGGCCGAAGAACTTGTACGTGTTCATACCGACCGCACCCGGGTACTCCTTCAGCGCCGGATCATCCACCATATCCATACCTGCAATCCGGCCTTGCTCCACCGCATTGGGCAGGGTGGCGTTCAGGATCTTTGAGCGCTCAAAAAACCCTCTTGCCTTGGCAACGTCGCCGGCCGCCCAAATTCCGCTCACATTGGTTCTCATCCTCTCGTCTACAAGGATTCCCTCATCCACCTCCACGCCTGAGTCTTTCAAATACTCCACTCTCGGCTGAACTCCCGTAGCGACCACGAGCAAGCCGGCGGTAAGACTTCCCCCTGACGCAAGGCTTACAGTGGTCTGGTCGTCGGCTTCTTTGGTCCTTGACACCTTTTCGTTCAGCAGAATCTTGACGCCGTTATCGGAAAAAGCCCTGTAGATCATCTGCGAAGCTTCTTCATCAAAGTAGCCGGGCAGCACCTGGGCCAGAGCTTCCACCACGACGACCTTCATGCCTCCCTTTGCAAGGTTCTCGGCAGCGTGCAGACCGATGAGCCCGGCTCCCATCACCACGGCGGTTCCGCCCTTTCGGATTTTCGACCGCAGGGCCAAGGCGTCCTCAAGGGTACGAAGAACATGGCGAGGCACTGCATTCAGGCCCTGGACAGGAGGCAGCTTGGGGGCTGCGCCCGTGGCCAAAAGGAGCTTCTCGTATTCTATCTTTTCCCCTGATTGAAAAGTCACCTGCCGGCTCCCCCCATCAACAGCCACCACCTTTGCTCCCGGCTTGAAGACAACGGAAAGGCCGTCAAGGTCCTGTTGATCCCTCAGGAAGACCTTATCCGGTTGGGCCTGGCCCGATAGCACATAAGGAAGAATAGTCGGAGAATAGGGAAGGCATGACTCTTGAGTCACCAGGGTCAGCGAGCCCTCCTTGTCCTGCAGCCGGATGGCATCGAGAGCGGATAGCCCGGCATGGCTGGAGCCGATGATCAGATACTTGGTGTGATACATAGTGAGCCTCTAAAAAACCATTTTCGAATTCTGGAATTGCGAATCAGGGAATTCCTCAATCCCTCAATCCCTTAATTTCAGAATTCCAGAATCCCTCAATTCCAGAATTTCTTATTCATTCAGCCATATCGGCCCTTCAGCGACCTCTCCTTTGAGCGCCTTGGCCGTTGTTTCAATAACCCGGCCGAAGTGTTCGATGGTGATATCCGCCCCGGCCAACCCTCCGATAAAACTGATAGCCGGAATGCGCTGATTCAGACCGTACAGGGCAGACAGCAACTCCTGGTACACCGGCCCGGAATTCCACCCGAAGCTCACGGAACGGTCCACCACACCCACGGCTTTGACTTTCGAAAGAGATCTGCGGAGCGCCTCCAATGGGAAAGGCCGGAAGGTCTTGACCTTGATGAGCCCAACCTTTTCACCTGCCTCCCTCGCCAGATCCACCGCATCTTTTCCCGCTCCTGTCATGCTGCCGATGGTGACAAGCGCGTATTCCGCACCCTCGAGGCGATACTCCTCCACAAGCGGCGCGTAGGATCTGCCGAAGCGCTTTGCCCATTCCTCATGAACCTGCGGGATCACCTTCAAAGCGTTCTGCATTCCTTTGCACAACCCTTTGCGGTAACGGACGAAGAGGGCCGGCCCGGCGCCTCCTGCCCCGCCGGTCAGAGGATCCACGGCCATGGGACGCTCCGGATCGAGAGCTACGTGCCAGTTCGTATCCTTTTTGCCCAAAAACGCGTCCACCTCATCCTGATCCGGCAGCTCCACTTTCTCCACTCCGTAGGAAAGGTAGTTCCCATCATGGTTCACATTCACGGGAAGCATGACATCGTGATGCTCCGCGATCTTGTAGGCCATGACCACCGTGTCCAGCACTTCCTGCACGTTCTCACAGTACATGTGAATCCAGCCCGCCTCGCGCACGGTCATAGCATCCTGCTGGCCGCCCCAGACCGACTGGGGAGTGATCCCATCCCTGGTCACGATGGACATGACAATGGGCAGCCGTAAGGCCGGCGTGCGGTAGTAAGGCTCAAACATGAACGCCAGGCCCTGACCGCAGCTCGCCGTAAAGGTCCTGGCGCCGGCCAGGCAAGCCCCCTGGAGCACGGACAGAACGCTGTGTTCGCCTTCCACGTCCATCAGATCCGCCTTGATGATCCCGTCGGCGACAAATTGGGAAATGTACTCGGCGAGCGAAGACTGCGGGGTAATGGGATACACGGCCACCATGTCCGGCCTGGCCAGGGCCACTCCCCATGCAGCCGCTTCGTTGCCGTCACAAACGAGTGTCTTGGACATAGTTACTCCTCCAGTAACGCTTTAGCTGTTTGAAATCGATGGCTGAGGCCATGGGGGTCCCTCTAAAAACAGAACAACGAAGAAGCCACATCGCCGGGGCTGGCTTTGGGCCATGGGTGAGGCGTGCGGAGGGCTACCGGGAAACTCGCCAGATAAGCCCCTTCGGACAGGTGCGGGTGACCCCCTGGTCGCCTTCAGCGCCGCCAGAGGCGGGTAAACCTCGCCGCCCGCCTTCGCTGCCCCTTGTCTGCGAAGTCTTTCCCGATCCCTCTTCGTTTTCTGTTTTTAGAGGGACCCCCGTGGCCTTTTCCTGTGACCATTTCAAACAGCTAAAGTGTTGCCTCCTCTACTTCCTCGATCATGGTGATCGCATGGTGCGGGCACTCCTGAGCGCAGATGCCGCACCCCTTGCAGATCTCCAACCCCGCTTCGAACCAGGTTTCTTTCTCCACAATGCACTGGGTCGGGCAGTAGGTCCAGCAGGTTGCGCACTTCACACACTTGTCCCGATCCACGACCGGCCGCTCCGCTCTCCAGTCCCCTGTGCGCAGCACCGTGAGTTCCGTAGCGATGGGACAGAGATCATTGGGAATGCCGGATTCATCAAAAGCCTTTCGGGCCTGCCTTCTCATAGGACCTCCTTTCCTGCGCCGTCGAACACCTTGGTGTTCTCATACCCTTGCTCCACGGCAAGCACGTTCTTGTCGAGCGCCGCGTCGCGAAACTCTGCAAACTCCATGGCTTTCTGCAAGGAGTTGAGCGACACCAGGCCCGTCGTCTTGGCAAAAGCGCCGAGCATAATGGAGTTGGTAATGGGCCTGCCGAAAATCCTCAAGGCTATTCCAAAGGCATCGCAAAGCCCTATACTTGCCAGGGTTTCAGGCCTCACCAGTTGGTCAAAGCTCTTTTTTGTCGCCTGCACCCAGACCCCTTTCTCCTTCATGTCCTGAAAGATGTTGACGGACCTGGGAAGTGTCGGATCCAGACAGATGACGCAGTGGGGATGGTAGATATTGGTGTTCTGCCGTATGATCTTGTCGTCGAACCTCAGATACGCCTCGACCGGCGCACCCCGCCGCTCAAAACCAAAGGAGGGAATGGCTTTCACGAATTGGCCTTCTTCCACCAGCGCCTTGGCCAGAATCTTGGAGGCCAAAACAGCGCCCTGACCCCCTCGACCATGGAAACGAATCTCGTACATGATAAACACCTCGGAGCCAGCCTTATCATTTCAAGACATGGGGCAAGACTTTACAGAAGCAATGTATCTATTTCTTGGCATTCTTCAACCACATTCTTCCCATGAATTCTCAACTCTCTCCGTTTTACCTCTTGTATCCTACGGGCATGATGAGGAGCGGTTCATGGCCTTGAGCCAGCTTCGCGACCCAGATGACCTCCCGATCATTGAAGGCACCCACGATGCCCGCACCGAGCCCGAGAGCTTCCGCCTGAAGGAAAATGTTCTGCCCCACGTGGCCGGCCTCTATCATGGAATACCTCACGCCCCTTTCTCCATACTTTGAGGAGCTTCGGCTGTACTCTGCCGTGATGATCAGGTTCACGGGCGCACTCCCCATCCACATTTGCCCCAGAGCGGCTTTTGCTAGTTCTCTTCTTAAGTCTCCCTCTTTCACCAGAGTGATTTCGTGACTCCCGGGCTCGTAACGGTAAACCCCGGATTCGATTTCATCGACCCCACCCTCTCCCACCACCG
>JGI20214J51650_10002049_pt1 | contig 12773 bp, 8 predicted proteins | sample WetSurMetagenome_FD_51650 | JGI IMG/M metagenome (IMG submission 51650)
TTCTTCTGCGTAGTCATCCAAGTATCCTGNAAAGAGCGAAAATTGCAATTATAAAAAGCTATGCGGTCACCTTTAGTCTGCATTGCCAATGCCTGAGGGCCATTCTGAACATTAACGCCATAATCATTAACAAAAGAAATATTTTCAGCATAAAAATCATTAGCCTCTACAACTACCACAGCCATTTGTTTATTATAAAAAGGAAGAGCAGGGTTATGTATAGAACTTCCCCAATAAACATCAGGCACATGGAATTTAGGATTCATCTTATCCGGTGCAGAACCTACATTCATACAATAATGAATAATAGTATGTTTACGATCCTGCCCTATCAGATAAATAAAAGGTTTATTCTGTGGTACGGTTACCAGCTCATTATAAGAACCGTTTTTAATATAAATCATCCAAGGGCTTTTTAATCCGGTCGGTGCAGCATCAATTGCAGCTTGCACTGTTGTATATTTACCACTACCGTCTTGAGCCACTACTGCATTATAAACTGATTCATTCGTTTTTGCCTGTAGCATCATTATTGGGCAGACCATCAGCATAAATAAAAGATATAACTGCTTTTTCATTATTATAATTATTTTGTCATTTATCAATCAAATGCAAATATCTATTATTGCAGTAATAATGATGTGCACTATTTAATAAAATTAGTAGAATAATTATCTTTCAGCTATAAAATAAAATAGCAAAAGCATAACAGCACAGTTATAAAAGAATGAGCATATATATTTTCCCCATTTCATATTTACTGCATATTACATAATTCTCTTCTTTATTAAGCTAAGTATTTTATTCGAAGTCAAACGATTGTGATTGAAATTCTTCACTGTTAGCCCCAATCATCACTTTAAAAGTTCCAGGTTCGGCAACGTATCGCAAATTACTGTTATAAAATTTAAGCAAGTAGGGCGTAACTAAAAAATCCACACGCTTACTTTCGCCTGCATTTAAATGTATTCGCTTAAATCCTTTCAATTCCTTTGTCGGACGTGCCACACTGCCTACCATTTGTCGCAGATACATCTCCACTATTTCTTCTCCGTCTTTCTTTCCGGTATTCGTAACCGTAACGCTTGCCGTTATAGAACCATTCTTATTCATCCTGCTTGAACTCAAAGTAACATCGCTGTATTTGTATGTCGTATAGCTTAATCCGTAGCCGAAAGGATATAGCATATCATTGTTTACATCCAAGTAATCGCTACGAAACTTTTCAAACCATTTACCTTTTTCCAACGGGCGACCGGTGTTCTCATGAATATATGAATAAGGAAGTTGACCTACATTTTGCGGAAATGATGCGGTAAGTTTTCCACTTGGATTGACATCGCCGAAAAGCACGTCGCCTATTGCATTAGCCGCTTCGCTTCCTCCGAACCACACATCCAATATGACAGGGACATTCTCTTTTTCCCAATTCAGAACAAGAGGACGACCATTGAATAATACCAACACAACCGGTTTGCCTGTTTTAACCAATGCTTTCAAAAGTGTTTGTTGAGGTTCTGGTATGTCTATCTGCGAACGGCTTGCGCATTCTCCGCTCATATTAGCGGATTCACCCAACGCTGCAACAACTACATCCGACTTGTTTGCAACGTCTATAGCTTCATCTATCATATCTTCACTACTACGGTTATCCCACTTTATTGGAGTCCACATAGTTGCACGCGCTAAATAGCTACTATCACTTACTAAGTTGCATCCTTTTGCATATAACACATTTACATTATCTCCTCCCACACTTTTTAACCCTTTAACCAAAGAACGTTCAGAATTATAATTAACGACCCACGGACCATTCATGTTATTTTGCGCATCAGCCAACGGACCTATCACAGCTATTGTACCTTTACGTTGCAACGGTAACAGGTTATTTTCATTCTTCAATAGTACAAAACTTTCTCCTGCCAATTTTCTTGCTGCTGCAAGATGTTCCGGTGTATAAATATCTTTCTTGGCACGGACAGAATCACAGTATTTATAGGGATCTGCAAATAGTCCCAATTTATATTTTGCTTCCAATATGTTGCGACATGCCTTATTTATTTCCGCTTCCGTCACCTTGCCTTCGGATAATGATTTCTTTAATGTTTCAACAAACCCTTGAGAATTCATATCCATATCCACTCCGGCATCCAATGATAAAGCCGATACGTGTTGCATATCTCCCAATCCGTGCTGTTGAAGTTCTGTTATCGCCGTGCAATCAGTTACTACAAAACCTTTGAAATGCCATTGATTTCTTAGCAAGTCGGTAAGTAACCATTTATTCGCGGTAGCCGGTACGCCGTTTANCGTATTAAATGAGGTCATTACACTTCCTGCTCCTGCCTCAACTGCTGCTTTGTAAGGAGGCAGATACTCATTATACATTCTATATTTGCTCATATCTACCGAATTATANTCACGGCCGGCATCAACTGCGCCATATAAAGCGAAGTGTTTTATGCATGTTAGTATGTCACTGTTTGACAATAAATCTTCTTGATANCCTTTAACCATGGCCGCAGCTATNGCAGAACCTAAAAAAGGATCTTCTCCAGAACCTTCGGCAACCCTCCCCCAACGGGAATCATGGCATATATCCACCATAGGGGCAAAAGTCCAATTTATTCCTTCTGCACTCGCTTCTATCGCTGATATTCTTGCTGCATTCCTTATCGCATCAATATCCCAGCTACATGACATTGCCAATGGAATAGGAAATGTCGTCTCATAACCGTGTATAACGTCTAATCCAAAAAGTAATGGAATACCCAAACGGCTTTTATTAACGGCTTCTTTCTGAAGTTCCTTTATAAGGTCCAAACCTTTTAAACTGAGTATAGCGCCAACCTTACCATCTCTTATATTCTTTGCTATATCACTATTCATCGTTTGTCCTGCTACAGCATCACCTCCACCGGACAAATTCATTTGACCTATTTTCTCATCTATAGTCATTCTAGACATTAGCTGAGAAATATAACGATTCATGTTTTCGGATTCAGATACTTTTTCTGATGTTACAGAATTATATTTATGCACATTTCGATCGTTATAGTTTACAACCGATCTCTTCGTATGACTGTTGAAAGCCCTGGTATTTACCGCATTTAATGAAATGCAAAATAATAATGCTAATACCTCAATAAAAAATATATNTTTCATATCTTTTCTTTTTTATCTTATTAAAATTAATACCTCATAAACATTCATGTTGTAAATATAATGACATATTATATATATATTCATAATACAACTTTTTGAAAAACATTCTGACAACTCTTTAATGAACATAGTCAACATTTAGTCATTATACTAAAATGGATAAGAGCCAATTTTTGCTCCTTCCATTATACTTTGTAAAAAAAGTGGATACCTGACTGTAAGAGCAGTTCTGTTGAACAAAACAAAATCTCCACCGTCATCCCAAACAAAAGGAGCGCAACCTGCATTCTTTGCATTTTTGGTAACATCTTCCAAAAATTCAGCTACCGAATTATCATTAGCAGCTTGGTCAGTCGTAGTTCCCATTGTACGCCGAGTGGCTCCAAATTCACCGATAATCGCAGGTATACCTTTATTTACAAATTGAGCCTCCACTTTAGCAAACTCAGTAATCATATAATCTTCTCCTTGCCAATTGGCATTACGGTTAATTCCATTAACATTTGGTTGATTGGCATAGGTTCCCCAATAATAACACATATTACCCCAATCGGCATCAGCCGTCAATCCACAAAATTGCCATGGTGTATAATAATGCACTTCGGCAATCATACGATTGGAGACAACATCTGTCGGCAAAGTAGTCATCATAGTATTTGTTTTATCAACATCGGCTGCCGGACCTTGTATAATCAAATTACGATAATAATTTCTGCCTCCCGTAGCCCGCACGGCGTTAATAAATGTCTGCTCATAAGAGAGTAGCACACCCATTCCGATAGCATCGCTTACACTTGGTTCATTACAGCATGCAAACATCAAATGCTCGTCATAGCCACGAAAATAGGTGGCGATCTGTGTCCATAAAGCTTTTTGTTCCGCATTTACAGCAACTTTATTCGTGATAGTAACGTTATCTTCAAGCCAGCCTTGATCCTTATGAATATTGATAATCACATACATACCATCATTAATAGCATAATCCACCACTCGCTTTACGCGCAATAACCATGTACGATTAATAGCATATGTAGATGCATCGCTTAGATGCGAAGACCATGCACATGGAATACGAACAGCATTAAAACCGGCCTTTTTAACCATATCTATAATTGCCTGCGTAGTTGCCGGATTACCCCATGCAGTTTCACCGCCTGTAGACTCCAAAGTGTTTCCTAAGTTCCAACCAACGTAAATCTTCTTAATAATGGATTTAGCATCACTTGACATACCGGTAGTATCAGCAGGTATATTTGTGTTTTTAATAATATTTGAGGAGTGTGAGCCATCGCCACATGACACTAAAATGAAAGAAAGGCACGCTACTGCGATTGTTGTTACCCATTCCAAATATTTTTTTATCTTGTCCATATTCTTATTTTAACTTATTATTCATTACAAAAGGGTTTAATTCAACATATAGCCTTCTCTTCATGTTACCAAACTTCTATTAAATTTCTTGATTACTCGCTAAACATAAGTTTCGCAAGTAACAAACAATAGTTCCATAATTATACAACACTTGTATTTTTATAATCACAGATATATTGAATAATTAACTTGCGAAACTTTAAAGATTGAATTTATTAACGTTTATATAACTAGTAACACATTACCATCCTGCATTTTGTTTATATATGTTATTGGACAATGCAATTTGAGTATTAGAGATAGGCAAAAAGCCTCTTTTTGTTCTAATATTGCTTTCAATGAATGAACTTGCAACAGTTTCTTTCTTACCATTATCATATACATAAATAGGAGAACCAGAGGTCGTACCATTATCATAAGCTTTACCCATTTCTGCTGCAACAAAAGCATCAAGACCTTGACGCATTAAATCAAAGTAATTAATACCTTCACCCATAAATTCCTTACGACGTTCTTCCCAAATCTGCGACCTTGTAGGAGTTGATGTTATATCATGACTTCTATCACCATTATATGCACGCTCAACTACTTGATTAAAATAAGATATTGCATTTGTACTANCCAATTCTGCTGCCATTAATAATACATCCGAATAACGCATCAAAATTATATTCTCGTCTGGCGATGTTTGGTAATTTGCTCCTGAAACCGAATTATTAGCTACATATATTGGCGTACCGTCTTCATAGATTATAGGGCATATTTTTTTATTTACATAACCAGTATAATCCACCACATCAGTATTTTTTTGTGTATCATACACGCCTATCGCCCTACAATCAACAACAGTAGCTGTATCACGGGAATCGCCTGCTGCAAATTGATTAACAGCATTAGGGGTAAACGGACAAAAGCCCCAACCTTGTCCATAAGGAGCAGCATTTGTAATATTACGTAAACCAAAAAATATAACAAAACGATTACCATCATTCACGCCATTACCCCATGTCTGATCGTTATTGAATTTTATTACACTTAATATTTCAGGACTGGCTTCATCATAAGTAGTCTTGGGAGAAGCATATGTTTTGCTGGATCCTGTGCCACTTATGCATCCAGCTGTAGAAGTACATGCAGCAGGAAAGAGATTTTTAAAATGAGGTTCCAATGAATAATTGCCTGATTTGATAATATCTTCACAATAAGCCAATGCCTGGGCTTTTGTCAATCCACCAGGCACAGTACCTCCACCATTATTATTATAAACTCCGTCATAGAATAAATATACACGAGCCAACATACCTTCGGCTGCATACTTGGTCATACGGCCTAAATATGTGGATTTATCTTTGTATTGATCAACAGGCATGCTATCGGCGCAAAATGTCAAATCGCTAACTATTTGAGCATAAGTACTGTCTACAGAAGCTTGAGGAACGATCTCCGAAGTAGCAGTTGTTAGTACAGGTACTTTTTCAAATAAACGAACTAAATCGAAATATTCAATTCCACGAATGGCACGAGCTTCAGATTCAGCTACAGCTTTATCTTTTTCTGAAGTCCAAGATACGCCATTGATGGATGAAAGTACCATATTGCAACGATAAATTCCTTCATAATACGTGAACCATAAACCATTAAATAAATTTATGTCACTTGGATTAATGCTTAAATCAAAACGATTTAATACGCGAGTATTGCGATCATCAGGTCCGCCCCCACCTAAACAATCAGCTGACATAGATTCCACAGCTATGTATAATGCAGGATACCCTCCAGCATATGTACATTGATAACCATCATAGCAACCTGTAATAGCATCATCTATTTGAGCTTCCGTTTTATAAAATGACGTCGAATTCAAAGCTGTCTTAGAAGGTGTATCCAAAAGACCATTACAACCGGTCATTGCCAAACCGACCATACTTAAAGCCAATATATTAATCTTTAAATTTTTCATATCAGTATTTTTAATAAATTAGAACTTAATATTAACGCCAAACAAAAATATTCTTGCACGCGGATAATTACCCGTATCTATACCAGCCGCCCATGAAACTGCACTGTAACCTACATCCGGATCCATGCCTTTAAAGCCTGTAAATGTATATAGATTTTGTACCTGTGCATAAATACGTGCTTCGCTAATATATCTATACTTCAACAACTTGGCAAAATCGTATCCTAATGTAATATTGGCAACACGAAGATAATCACCTTTTTGCAACCAAAGATCAGAACAATTAGTCCAATTCTTATCGTCATTTGTTAAACGTGGTAATTTGTTTGAAGTACCGTCACCATTCCAACTTTTCAAATATTGAGTTGTATAATTAGCTTGTAATTGGTTGCCCCAGTTCCGATAACCTGCTGCCGCGATCTTAAAGCCTGCAGCTCCTGTCAATGTCGTAGAAAAGTCAAAATTCTTATACGAAAATCCGGCATTGAATCCAAAATTATACTTAGGAATACCACAACCCAAATCAACCTTGTCATTATCATCAATAGTTCCATCATGATTTACATCTGCATATTTTGCATCTCCAGGTGCAGTGTTTGAACCAAAAAGAAGACCATTTCCTGCTGCTTTCCATTTATCAATTTCACTCTGGTTTTGGAAAATACCTGCTGTTTTATACCCCCAGAAGAAGCCCATGGCATGACCGTCTTCACAACGATAAAATTCAGATTGAGAATCGAACATTTCCTGTGATGCACCATGAATCAAACCATCGGATGTCGGAATCTTACCTACGTCATTCTTATTATATGCTAAATTAGCACCTACATTATATTTAAAATTTCTTCCGATTTTATCATCCCATGTCAGATTTATTTCAACACCTTTATTTATAACATCACCACCATTAATATAAGGGGGATTAGTACCAACCGTAGCAATAACAGCAGCTTGAATTATCCAATCTTTTGTCTTTTTGTAATAATAATCAAAGTTAGCACCTAAACGGTTTTTTAAGAAACGTGCGTCAAAGCCTAAATCAGTCTGCTCTGATGTTTCCCATTTTAGCTTATTATTTCCTAAACGTGTTGGATAAGCACCGGTACTGTTAGCTGATGTTCCCTTGCTACTACCTTCAATAACACCGCTTCCTGTACCACCAAAATTATATCCAGCACCAGACAATGTAATAGGAGTAGCATACAAATAATCACCTATATTATTGTTTCCGACTTGTCCCCAACTGGCACGCAACTTAAGAAAGTCAAGCCAGGACGTTGTGCTCTTCATAAAATTTTCATTGGTAATTACCCAACCTCCTGATATTGAAGGGAACCAGCCATAACGATGACCTTGAGCAAAACGAGAAGAACCGTCGCAACGCAATGTTGCATTCAACATATATGTCTCGTTATAGTTCCATCCGACACGACCGAAATAAGAAATTCGGCAATAATCATTATTCGGATAACCATTAGCTGTAGCCGCTGCCGTATTTTTAGTGTTTGAAACATACGCCGTACTCCAGGAATCATAAACATCAAGCAACGTATTTTGCGCATTCAAATTATCCCCTGAAGATCTCTCAATTTCAGTACCAGCCATAACATTAAATGCATTTTGCCCAAGTTTCCAATCATAATTGGCTGTATTAGTCCACAAATAATCCACACCTTTGTACATACTTTGATATGCAGTAGAACCTGTGATCTGCTCGTCTCTCGAACTTGATACGTAATCCGGGCTATAACTTCTATAAGAACTTGCATTGTAATTCAACCCGAATAAAGTTTTTATCTTCAAATTTTTAATAGGTTGAATCTCAGCATATATATTAGCTGTCCAATTTTGATTATCTGATATATTTTTACTACGATAAATAGCAGCAACCGGGTTGCCGTCATATTGATTCCAATCGCCTGATTCAGAATAATTATAACCGTTATTTAAATCAGCACGACCGTCTTGGATGTACTCAGCCTGAAGAGGAGAAACAGCAAAAGCAGGACGTAAAATATTACCATACATATTACCGGTACCAACACCTCTACTTCTCACCCATGCCAAACCTACATTCTCTCCAACCTTCAAGAAATCGCCATAAAATTTTTGCTCCAAATTGACGCGTAAATTATACCGGTCATAATTAGAAGCTTTCGGCCCACCGACAATACCTCCTTCGTTATAATACCCAAGAGAAATAGCATAAAGAGAAGTACTTGTACCTCCATTAATACCAAATACATAATTTTCAGTTTTGGTATTTTTGAACATCAAACCCAGCCAATTTGTATCATTTAGATTACCCTTGGAATCATAAATAGATTTGTACGAAGTCCAATCATAAGCAGTATTTCCTGAATTAACAGCTTGCTCATCCATCAATTTCATGTATTCTTTAGCATTACACATTTTTATTTTGCGTGCTAAGCTTTCACCACCATAATAAGCGTCAAAAGAAACTTGAGCCTTACCCTCATGTCCGGTCTTCGTTGTAACCAAAACTACACCGTTTGCTGCTTGTGCTCCATAAATAGCGGCTGATGCAGCATCTTTCAATACATCAACACTTTGAATATCGGATGGGCTTATATTTGTAATATCACCAGGAACACCATCAATAATATACAACGGAGTGTTATCAGTATTAGAACCTTGACCGCGAATTATAACTTTCATCGAAGATCCAGGTTGACCGTTATTGGAAATGATGTTGACTCCAGGGGTTTGCCCTTGCATAGCCACTAATGCATTATTTGTATTCAATTTAGCGAGTTCGTCACCTTTTAATTGGACTGTGGCACCAGTATTCAATTTCTTTTTCTGAACACCGTAACCAATAACAACAACTTCATCTATCGCTTTAACATTCTCTTCCAACGTAATATCGAAACTTTGGCGATTATTAATAGAAAATTGTTGCTGATCATACCCTACGCAAGAAATTCGTAAAAATCCTTCCATCGGAGCTTCGAGACTAAATTCACCATTAACATCACTAATTGTACCAATATCTGTACCCTTAATAAATACACTAGCACCGATAACAGGTTCACCGGAAGCATCCTTTATGATACCTGATATCTTCCTCTTTTGTCCTTGTGCAGCACTCTTTTCTATATGTCTCTGTTGCTCTTTGTTTGAGACTACAATCAGTTTCGGAGAAATAATTTTATACTCCAAATCTCTTCCTATTAACACTTCGTTTAGTACGAAGTTTACCGACGAATGCTCTTTTGAAATAGTAATATCTTTTCGATTATCAATCAAAGCATTACGATACGAAAAACGATACGTCGTTTGCTTTTCAATAATACGAAAGACTTCCCGCAAAGAAACATTTTTTACATTTACCGTTACTGTCTGTTCTTGTGCATAAACGCTTATGCAACAAAACAATGACAATAACATCAACAGCATAAACTGCTTAGTCCTTAAATGTTTGTTCATCTTATTAAATTTTTAATGTTAATAAATAATCAATAGCCTTATAAGGTTATTCAATTATAAAGACAAGTAATATTTCATATCATACCGAAGAAAAAATATATTATAAAACATGTTTTTATAAAAAAGACCGTGCTTTATTATAAAAGTACGGTCTCTCTATTATGAATTTAAATAAAATCAATTCTCTTGTCGCTTTAAATATATCTTATCCCTTGATACCCTCACTTTCATGTGATATGAAATCCTCAATGCATCCAGCACTTCTTGCAAATTAGTCGTTGGTAAAGTACCTGTAAATAAATCTGTAAGGCCTATCCTATTATCCACAACAAACTTCACATTATAATTTTTACCAACAACTTGTAAAACATAAGAAAGCGGCTCATTACAGAATGTCATTTCTTTGCGTTTCCACGCTGTGGCTTCCGATATATTATCTTCATCAATTATTTTAAGTTTACCGGTTTGTCTATCCATAATAACTTTTTGATTTGGCTTTATTATTGCGGTTTCTCTTGTAAGTAAAGATAAGAATGAAACTTTACCTTCTTCCAACGCCAATTCTGCTTTTGGNTCTTTTTTTCGTGCAAGCAAATCAAATTTNGTACCTAGTACTTTCACTTGCAGCCCATTAGCGTTGATAATAAACGGACGTTCTTTGTCTTTTGCTACTTTAAAATATCCTTCACCATCAAATTGTATAGTNCTNTTTTCTTTATTGAAANTTTTTGTCATATATGCCAAATCNGATTNACTGTTTAAAGAGACTTGCGTACCATCCGGCAGTGTTATGCTTGCATGCTCTCCTTTACCTGTGGTTACGTGCATTTCTTGTGCACTTAATTGATTATTCTCTTTATATAAATAGAAAGTCGCACTGATAAACACAAGTAACAAAACAGCAGCTGNAATTTGCAACCACTTAATGAAAGTTCTTCGAGTATTAGACGGATAATTTATGCATTTGTGGATTTGTCTTTTAATTCTATTTATATCATTATCTTCAACTGTCACAGTATACATTTCGTCATTCATCCAGCTATCACGCATAACTTCATCTAACTCGGTATCATCCGCCGAATTTACCTTATTTTTTAACTCTGCTAATTCTTTAGGAGTTAATATATCTTCTCTATATTTTTTTTCTAACACCTTCATCTAACTATTATGACAAGTTTTTTATGCTCAAATACTATTTAAAAGCCATTATTAACCAAAAATAACAGCCAAAGTAATAATGGAATATCCTTTAAGTTTTCACGTAATGCTTTCAATCCTATTGATAATTGATTTCTAACTGTTTGTTCACTTAACGAAAGTTCTTTGGCAATTTCAGAATTATTCATTTGTTCAATTTTTGAAAGTTTTATCACATCTTGCTGTGTAGACGGCAATTTACTTATAGCCGTTTTAATTTGAGTAACGAATTCCTCATATTCTATACGATAATGAGAATCGCCACTTAATAATTTATCTTGATAATCTACATAATCTTCATAAATAGGGGAATTGACGCGGGCACGAAAAGCATTAATTAAATGATGTTTTGCCATAATAAAGAGGAGTGATCTTAATGTATCTTCTTGCTTTATGTTGGTGCGACCATTCCACAACTGAACAAAAACATCCTCTACAATTTCCTCAGCATCCTCTTTCACCTTAGTGTATTGTAAAGAAAAAGCATATAATCTTTTGGCATACATATCATATATATCGTCAAAAGCTTTTATTGATCCATCTTTTAGTTGTTTGATTAATTCTCTCTCTGTAGAATCTATCATTGTGTCTTCCTTTAATACTAAAAATGTTATTTCTAATTTCTTTTTAATTGCAATTATGCAAAGATATAGATAAAAATCACTAAAACAAAAATATATATCAAAAGTGATTTAATTAACTCTCATTACTATGGTTCTATACATAGTTTCTATTGGCTCTTGTCCAAAAATATATAAATCGAAACTAAGGAATAATAATCTTTTTCATAATATAAATGTTTGTGCTAACCTGCTCCCAACGGAAAGCAATACAATAAAAAGAGCGTGGGAACTATTGAATACTACGGCAATGAGGCTCTCGACTGCCATCTATACATAATATAACAATAGCCCACGCCATAGGTTATATAGATTACCATTATAGATAATTATATAGCTAAAAAGCGTGAGTGTCATGCTATTATCCGTATAGAAGAAATTGTCGAGATTTCATTACCAGATAATAATCTATAACGCTCCTATATTAATTCATATAACGCATTTGATGAATAACTCATCAAACATTACAAAATTACTATATTATTCCGATATTTAAGTTGTATATACAAAAATTTTCTTATAATAATATTAACTTTGTCTTTCAAAAAATATTTCATGGAACAAAATCAGATCATACAAAATAAAATTTACGAAATCAGAGGTACAAAAGTAATGCTTGATTTTGATTTAGCAGAATTATATGGGACAGAAAACAGATAAGTGTTGAAACGTGCCGTAAGACTTAATAGAGACCGCTTCCCGGAAGATTTTATGTTCGAGTTGACCAAAGATGAGGCAAACTATTTGATATCCAGTAGGGTATCCCAAATTGGGATACCAAAATATAATTTTAGTGCTTATGTGCCTTTCGCCTTTACAGAACAGGGTGTGGCAATGCTTTCGAGTGTTTTAAGGTCAGAAAAAGAACGTCGACCTATTGGTTTTGATCAATATGGTGGATAGCGTTTATTAGTACGTGCAGACAGTCATAATTTACAATAAATATTTATCATGAAGAGAATTTTTACATTTGTCATGGCTTGCATGCTTTCGATAGGCATCTTCGCCGA
>JGI20214J51650_10002051_pt1 | contig 12771 bp, 14 predicted proteins | sample WetSurMetagenome_FD_51650 | JGI IMG/M metagenome (IMG submission 51650)
TCGAACAGAAGGCTCGGGCTCTCCCCTGCGTTCAGCAGGGTCCATGCCGTACGTTCGCTCTCCATGAGGGCGCGTTCTGAACCTTTCCTTTCCACCGCCACCTTGACCTTGTGCATCAGCTCAAAGGTCATGTCCTTGACGTCGGGTCCCTTCTGAAGATAGAAGTCCGCCCCTTCGTTGAGGGCCTCTATGACGACCTCCTCCCTCCCCCTGCCGGTGAATAGCACGAACGGGATGTCGTTACCTGAGCCCCTCAAGCGCTTCAGGAAGGTTATCCCATCCATCTCTGGCATCTGGTAGTCGGAGATGATCGCATCGTAATAATTGTACATGAGGGCCTTCTCCGCCTCCCTGACGCTCGCATAGATATCGACCTTCACTCCCTCGGTCGTTTCTAGCACATCCTTGATCAGCTCGAGAAGCAACTGCTCGTCGTCAACGTATAGAAGCTCAAGTGCTGGACCCTTCATATCGTCGCATGAAAGGGTTGCTTGGCTTATAATCATGCGCTCGCCGACAGACGGTCGTGTCCGTCGATGTCGCGACCGGGCGGATCCCAACGGCTCTTCGTTGCACAGGACCATCGCCTAGATTTTCAGGGGACGCCTGAGCACGTTGGACAATTATGGACGATTGGTGATCGATGGCATCTCGGGCCCGTCCCTGTCCGGGCGCTTAAGATCCATCGTGCAGGGATGGTCATGATCGAGCGGGAGCGGATATGATGGTCCTAGCTCCACTTCTTTATCTTGGACACTATCTCATCAAGCTTCGCCTGGGAGATGGTCTGCCCCCTCACCACCCCTGTGATTATCTCCTTGATGGTACCCTTCGAGCCGATGTTCTCCTTGACGGGCATGACCACACGGGTCTTCACACCGACCCGTGCGAAGTCCTCGAAATCCACCGGTGCCTGGCACACGATGACGGCAGGCATGTCCACATTGCGAAGGATGAGCCTGGCCTTGTAGACGATATGGTTCTTGACGTTGCCCAGATGGATCAAGGCCACCTTGAACTGTTGGATCCTATCGATCTCGATCTGATCCAGTCCGAACTGGGAGCTGGTGGTGGCATCTGGTGCGTCGGCTGGGACACCGGATCCCGCGTTGATGACGATCACTGATGTCTCGATCCCTTGCTCCCGGAGCTCGTAGGTGATCTCGCATACCGGCTTGGTGATGTGCCTCTTGCCTGGCCCCATGGCCACGGCGACGACCTGACGGCCGCTCTCGGAGATGGTGGCCCGCTGTGCCAAAGAGCCGCCCACGCCCATGCCCCGGGCCTCACGGCATTCCACGAATCTGGTCTTGCGCCCGATGCTCTGGGGGCTCACTTCGATCCCTCGCTCGTGCCGGANGGTTCCTCGCAGGTGGTGAACTCGGCGAGCTCGCCCACGGTCATGGAGGCCACGATCTCTTTGGGGTCGCCCAATGCCACNATCTTCCCACCTTTCATCATCGCCACCCGGTCGCAGCANTCTAGAACGAAGTCCATGTCATGGGAGACGATTATGAACGTCTCCCCTATCTCCTTCCTGGCGATGAGAACGGACTTGGCCACCGAGTTCTTGGTTATCGGGTCCATCGTTCCAGTGGGCTCGTCCAAGATTACCAGGCGAGGTTCCTCGATGAGCACACGCGCCAGGGCCACCCTCTGTTTCTCCCCAACACTGAGGTTGTCCGGCATCACGTAGAGTATCCTCTCTATCTCCTTGGACGTGAAACCCACCGATGCGAGGACCTGGATCGCCTTCATCTTCGAAAGTTCTGCGGGCAATTTCATCCCGATGCAGATGGTCAGGTTCTGGAGGACGGAGTTGAAAGGATAGAGCGAGTATTCCTGGTGGAGTATGCCGATNTAGGGAGTGGCGCGACCTCTTCCGAACTCGCCCATCTCTGACATGTTGATCCAATCGTCACCGATGCGCACCGAGACCGCCCCTCCGGTGGCCGGGGTGATTCCTGCCATCATGCGGGAGACCGTGGTCTTGCCCGCGCCGCTCAATCCCACCAGCCCGAAGATCTCCCTCTCCTTGACATCGAACGTGACATCGTCCACCGCCTTTACCACCCCGCGGACGATGGAGTAGAAATACTTCTTGGCATTGTCGACCTTCACCACTGGGTTACCGACATTTACCCCCATCATTTCATCGGTCTTGTGGAAGCAGACCTCGAACTCCTTGGTCACCTCAGAGGGTTTCCCCAGCATGACGACCTTCCCCGACTCCAGCCACATGGCCTTGTCGGACAGGCGGTTGATGGCCTTAGGCCAGTGCGATGAGACCACCATTGCCATGCCCTTCCTCTTCACGGAATCCACCAGGGCCCGNTGNACCATCTCCGCCGTGGCCGGGTCCAGCGTTCCGGTGGGTTCATCGGCCAGGAACATGATGGGGTCCTTGGCCAACTGTCTTGCCAGGACGCAGCGCTGCTTCTCACCACCGGACAGGTCACGGGCGATGTGCATGGTGCGGTGCTCCAGACCGACCGCCTTTACCAATGCCAAAGCCCTTTCCACCCGTTCCTTCTCCCCCATGTTTGGACCCAACGCCTCGAAGATGTTCTCTATGACGCTGGACTCACCATATAGCGCGAAGGTGCGCTGCAGCATGATCGCGATGCCCTCTCTCATGGCCACGCGCAGATGGTCCCTCTCCGCCAGCCCCCAGAAATCGACATCATGGATGGAGGTCTTCCCTCCGCACATTTTACACGGGTCTCCCTTCTTTGGGAGGTCAACGCGATGACACTTTTCGCAATAGTTGACACGATAGATGATACGACCCTTATCTGGCTTGTACTCCTGCGTGCCACGCAGCATGTGGATGAGGACGGATTTCCCCGCCCCGCTCCTTCCGATCAGTCCCAGCGTCTCCCCTGGTTTCAATGTGGCGCTGATATCCTGAAGGACCACCTCACCATTGAAGCTTTTACTAACATTATCTATGATGAGGAAAATCTCGGACTCATCAGCCATATTACGGGTTGAACGCATGGTCATATTATTATACTTTCCCCCGTTAAGAATGCCCTCCAGATAGTGAAGTGTTGTTGATGATTCTTCACAATCTTTATATGGATGGATTATATATCCAACCACCTAATGGCAATGGCATTCACGTCATATTTTTCGGGCGGACCCACACCGAAGTTCTCCATGTACCACATATGGAAGGCCTTCCAGGTCATCGATAAGCAGGGACCGATCGGGCGAAAGGCCTTGGCNGATGCCCTTCAGATAGGGGAAGGCTCCATCCGGACCATCTTGGAGAAGATGGCCAGGGAGGGCAGCATCGAGAACACCCGGATGGGCACCGTCATCACGAAAAAAGGTCGGCGCAAGTTCGAGAACTCTGGCATCGAGGTGGCGCAGGTCGACCTGCAGGACCTGACGCTCGGAAAGCACAACTGCGCCGTCTTGATCAAGGCCATGGGCTTCAAGGTCAAGATGGGTTGTGAACAGAGGGACGAGGCCGTGAGGGCGGGAGCGGTGGGCGCCACGACGCTCATCGTCAAGTCCGATCGGATGGTCTTCCCCGGTGACGAGGACTTCCCTGACCAGGCCCAAGTGGCACCATTGCGTACCGTGTTCAAGATCGAGGATAACGACGTCATCATCGTCGGTTCGGCTTTCAGCTATGACGCTGCGGAGAAGGGAGCGGTCACGGCCGCCTTGGCCCTCGGCACGGCATCACGGCGTTGTTGGACCGAAGGGACCACCCTGATCACTCAGGACACCGAGGCCGACGACCTGAAATGCCTCTGCTTGGCGATCCATGAGCTGCTCAACCGTTCACCTGTGACGATGAGGAGCCGCAACCATAATGGCGTCCGGTGCGAGGACGGGGAGGTCGTTGATACCAACTTCACCGGTCCGATGTTGGAGGAGGTCCTGAAGAAGGGGCAGATCATTCGGAGGACCGCGAGCACAGGACCGTTCCGAGGGCTTCCTGTGGTGGTCGCCCCCATTATGAGGAAGAAGGAGGCGGTCGCGGCCATCGGCGCGATCGACATCAGCAAGGCCCCGATGTACGAGATGTTGTCGAAAGGGAAGAAGGACAAGGGATGATGTACCCCCTCGATATTCTCATTTGGACATAGAATCCACAACATCGGGTCCCTTGATCTCCCTCGGAAATCGTTCCCACCATCTTGATCGTTGCCGAAGGCCCCAGAATTAGATTTTTCCCCCTTCCTTTGCTTGATAACTTCTTGTCGATACCATTCGTGTTCCGAGAAATGTTCCGGAGAACCCATTCGACCATCCCATGCATTTATGGATCAGCGTGCGCCACGTCGCGGTCGGTCGTGTTGACGAAGGACGGGGCCTCCTCTTTGTTGATTTCGAACAAGGAGAGGCTACCCAAGGTCATCTTCGATATATCGAATAAAAATCGCCATAGGCTTCCCATGCTGTCCCCCTAGGTCGAGGATTTTGGACGTGGTAATAAAGGAAAATTTAATCAATGAGGGGCTCTGAATCACGGTTTCATGTCCGATGAGGAGGTCATATTGGTCCTGGACCCGGGTGCCTGCCGCTTCCATACCAAAGTGCATGCTGTCAAGGAGGACGGTATGGTCAGGTTCCAACTGGAGAGTGATTGTCCTTACGTCAAAAAGCTCGAAAAGGAGCTCGAACCCATACCGATGATGGAAATAATGACCATGCCATTTTGCGAGAACCGGGTCTATATCGTTTCCGGAAAGGTCCTGAAACATTCGGTCTGCCCCGTGCCAATGGCCATCCTCAAATGCGGCGAGGTCGCCGCGGGTTTGGGCTTGAAGAAGGACATCAAGGCAGACTATCAGCGTTGAAGCTGTCGGAGATGTAGCTGTCCACTTTTTTGGACCAAACCACGGCATGAGGACCTGCCAGGTACATGGCNACCAGCACCGCCTCCCTTATCTCGTCCCGGGTGGCGCCCAGCTCCATGGCCTTCTGGACATGGGTATCTAGGCATTCCTCGCACTTGAGGACACAGATGATACCTATGGCGATCAGCTCCTTCTCCTTAAAGGTCAGATTGCCGTCCTTGAACACCGTGTTCTTGTAACGGTANAGTGCGTTGATGACCTCTGGCTGCTCCTTCATGATGGTGTCCAGGACCATAGGGTAAGGAGCGGAATCGATGCAATATAATCCTTCCCTCGGTAAAAGCGCTCTAAAATGACGGGCAACGATGAAATAAAGATGAGCGCCTATACGGGACAGGGATTGGGACATGTTAGATATAGAGGAAATCCTGGGAAAGGAAATGGTCAGTTCGGACGCCAAAGTGGTCGGTTACATAGAAGGGGTGGACCTGGACCGGGAGAAATGGAAGGTGCCTTCGCTGCGCATAACCATCAACAAGGGTCTGGAGGCACAGTTGAACCGCAAAAAGAAGGTTCTGGGCGCGGCACATGCTCATGTGAAGATCGAGGCGGTGCATCATATCTCCGACCTCGTCACCCTCAATCTGGCCATGGACCAGATAGTCCAAGCTGTGCTGGATGAGGCTGACATCCCGGTCAGCGTGGGCGACGTCATTGGCAAGAGGGTCATCTGCAGGAAAGGAAGGGAGATCGGAATGCTGAGCGACTTCAAGGTCGACCCTCAGACGGATTGGTCCGTNCCAAGCTTCGATGTGAGGCTGGACAAGGCGACGAGGAAGGACCTCGACCTNAAGAAGAGCATGATGGTCTCCAANTCGGTGATCCGCATGCGCACCACCGACATCATGAACGTCGGGGACATGGTCATGTTGAAGATAGACCTGGACAGCGTCAAGGACTATCTGCAGAACAAGCCGGTGTCCCGGGTCTGATCTCGGACATTCCCTTTCCGGTGACGGAGAGGGATGGAATTCATTATATCGGTTCTTACGGTTAGGGGTGGCATGACCTCGCTTGAGCAGGCCATCGGGATAATCAANGGAATGAGCGGGACCCTACAGGTCTTCCCANTGGATGAGGAGACCAAGGAAGGTATCCTGCAGGTGGAGCGGACCATCAAGTCCCAGATGGGGATGGAGGTCAAGAACGAGGGATTGGAGCAGTGCCTCCATCGCCGGCACGTCCTTTGCATTCTGAAGAACAAGAAGTTCCGACCGCCACCGGAGCCGACGGTACAGCTCCTCGCGGACGAGGGCACCGTCATTGGCACCGAGGTATTGCCCGGACAACATGGCCAATACCAGGGCAGGGACGACATCCTTTGGCTTTGCGAGGATTTCGTGGTCTATATGGACAGGCAACCGACCAAGCGGGAATATTTCTTCATGCCGCCCGTTTCCTTCCCCGAGCTACAGGACATCGATGGGGTGGACAACATCGTGTCGTGCTCACCTTCGCCGTTGGGGGACATAATAATCAAGAACCGCTACGGTATCGAGGACGACCCCAAGAACGCCACGATCCTGGTGGGCTTCAACGCCCCTGACTGAGCCCAAGGCGTAGTATCTCAATATCGTCCTTTCTTTTATCTTTCCAATCTCCAGCTCAGGCTTTGGAGGGCGATCTTTTTCAATCTGTTGACCGATTAGAACGGAGATCTCTCAGTCAAGGGACATCCCAGAAGAATAAGGCAATAAAAAATAGGATAAGGGAAAGGGTTTGTTTTGAGGTCAGCCGCCACCGCCACCGGTGACGTACTGATGCCGTTCCGCTTTGAAGAGCTCCTCCTTGAGCTTCTCGATCTGATCCAGGTCGAGCCCTTCGACGCGATCCTTGACGGAGGTCACGCGATACTCGTCCGCCGAGGCCTTCTCAAGGTAGCTGGCATCGTAGACGAGGTTGTTGTCGAGCTCGACCCACTCCACCCCGCCCTCGATATGAGAGCTGACCACCTTTCCGACGGTCCCGGTGTTCTTGTACCTGGCGTATTCTCCGTTTTGCATTCAGGATCACTTCGCGGGGATGATAACGGTCCTCTCACCGGCTGGCATGAACTCGCGCAGACCGCCACGACCGAACTCCTTGGTGATGTTCGCGAAGTCGAACGGTAGGTTCTTGTCCGCGAAGGCCACCTTGATCAGCGGGTTGCATGCGAAGGCATCGCCGCGGGCGGCGTGCGGTGCCATCGCGATACCGGCGTAACCAGATAGGTGACCGACGTTCATCGCGTAGTTCGGGTAGTTGGGCCCGCGGAGCTCGTGCGGCAGACCCTCATCGGACCGGTACGAGAGCGAGTTGGACGCTCCGCACATGTCCTGCAGGTCATAGCCGTAGAAGCCTAGGCGGCCCATGCGCTCGCGGTGCTGCAGCATGGAAAGGTACCAGGCGTTGACACCGGCGTTGGCGTTGGCGGTGGCCATGGCGACACCGATACCGGTGGCGGCTGCGGCCACGGTCGCACGCTGGGAACCACCGAAGTGGGTCTCCATCGCGGCCGGGTACTTCTCGTACATCTCCAGGGCATAGGAGTTGATGTCCGTGCCCAGCTTCTCCACGAGTTCCATGGTCGGCTTGGACTTGCACAGGCCACCGTACTTGGTCTTCACCAGGTCAGCGGCCCAGTAGCAGTAGTCCTCTAGGATGTTGTCGGTGTAGGCCGCAGTGGCGTACTGCGTGAAACCGACACCGCCGGACATATAGCTGCCGAGGTAGATCTGGTCGAAGATCACGGCGCCCAAGGCCACGGTCTCAAGTGAGGCGCGGACCGGGTCGTCGGGGTACTTGCGCGTGGACTGACACATGTCAGCCAGGAACCCGAATGGGATTCCACCGGGCTCGTTGGGGCCACGGGCGCGGCGAGCGGGCATCATGGTACCCATCTCCAGCACCGAGGCGTGCTTGGCGGCATAGGCGAAGTCGGCGATGGCGGCCTCACCTGCAGCCAGCTTGTAGCTGCTGATGAAGGACATCGAGATCTGCATCGCAGACCACCGGGACATCGTACCTCCGTCGCAGATCCGACCGATGATGGTCGGGCAGCGAATGGCCTGCCAGAGGCTCTTACCGATGGCCTCCTTCAGCTGCTTGGCCTGGTCCGCGGGGAACTCCTTGTTGATGTTGATGACGTAGGGCTTGTCGATCTCGTCGATGAGCTCGTCGTCACCGGAGAACACCTTGACGTAGCAGTCGGCGGTCAGCGGGGCTGCACTCAGCCATGTGCTCCTGCACGACGGCGCCACCAGGCATAGCGTGGTTGACGGTCTCCAGATAGTGGTTGATGGACTCGGGCGTGACTTCCTTGCCTAGCCTCTTCTCAATGACGGCGTGGGCAGTGTCAAGACCGCTTACGACGGTCCTCCTGATATCGTCCCAGGCCTGCTGCATGGCGGCGTTGTTGACGAAGTGGAGGTCATCGGCCTCGACATAGATGTCGGTGTGGCTCAGCTGGTAGGGCATGAGCACGCGCTGTCCGAGCGGGACTCCGACGTCCTGGTTCATCATGGGGATGCCGCGCTCTTTAGCGATCTTGTTGGCCTGTTCGACCCACTCGCGCTTCCTCTTGGACTGCTTCCAGCCACCGAAGGTGTAGTAGTTAGTGTTGACCTCGGTAGGGGCCTCCTTGAACTTCTTCTTCATCGCTGCGAGGAACAGCTTCTCCTTCTCTTTTCCTGCCATCTTGATCACTCCTTCTGGGCATATGACTGGTATCCGCACAGCGTCCTCAGCCTGTGGATCCTCAGGTTCTGGGCCATGACCTCGGCGTCATCCCTCATGTCCACGCCGTCGGCGCGGAACATGGTGGTGTGGGCCTTGAGCCACTTCTCGTCCATCGGCTTACCGACGGAGATGGGCTTGTCCAACTGAATGGCGACCTGGTCCTTCACATACTCGACCTCTCCCTTCTTGGCGTTCCAGCGGTACCTCTGCCAGGCATCGAACATCAGGCCGTTCTCGTCGAGGCGGCAAGCGTGTCCATGCACAGTGGCACCCCTGATTCCGGTCCTGGCCGGATCGAAGGTCTCGTTGTCGATGTACTCCTTGGAGACCTTCTCGAGGTCCCTCTCTCTCATCTCGATGATCTGTCTGCCGGACAATGTCCCGGTGTCGATTCCCCTGAGGCGCGACATGTACATGTTGGCGCGTATGTAGGGGACTGCGGGGGCGTAGTAGACGGAGTCAGTGAACTGGATGTATCTGATCCTGTCTCCCTTCTTGGCGCCCTCGATCGGGGTAACGAGCTGCCTCACGGGGCAGTCGGGCTCATTGCCCTCGTCCAGTGGCGGGTGGATGGACTTGTAGTCCTCACCGGGCTTCCTGTGGCCCAATATGCGGACGACATCGTCCATTGCGACGTCACGGAGCTTTTCCAGCTTGTAGTTCGGGTCGTAGAACTTGCGCCTGTTCTTCGCGGGCAGCGAAGTTCCTGGGTAGAACTGTCTTTTGTATGCCATGTGATTCACCTGCATTTTTTGTAATCAGTGACTGTGGGCTTGAATTTCGAATACCGCCCCACCTCTAAGTTGAAACCGAAGGGAAGTAGCTCATTGCATATCGACTCGATCTTGGTCAATGTCTCGTCGACGTAATCGATGTCCTCGATCTCCACGAACACCCTTCCTACCAACAGTCTCAGTTCCACTTCCTGTCCCTTGACCTCGATCACCCTCCTCTCGGGGTGCTCAACCGGCATGCCCTTACCCGGGCCCGCGTTTAGCGTCGCAGGGAGCGATTCGCCGCTGACCGTTATGTGACGTACATGGGGAACCTCGTCGTATATACGGTTCAGAAGCTTCTCAGTGGTCTCCGCCTTCAACAATCGGGCGGGGAATATGAGGATCTCGGGCAATGGGACCTGTTCCTTGGGGGGTTTCTTCGACATTCTATAGCCACCTCAGAAGTCATCCTTTATCTTCTTGGCCTCCTTGCCAACGACCTTCATCGGGGTCTTGAATTCGGGGATGTCACCGAATACTTCCTTGATCAGGCTCGATGTGTTCTCCGGAGAGAAGTACTGAGTACCAGCATCCAGAGCGCATCCAGCGGCGATGACCGGGATGACGAATCCCTTGGAGTGCTTGGTAACGACGTGGTTCCCGTGGAACAGTCCTGGGCCACCGCCACCATAGATAGAGTGGCTGAAGAAGGACATACCNACGGATGTACCCATTGACCGACCATAGTCAACGCCAGGCAGGGAGGTCTCGTGCTCCAGCAGGTCGTTGAAGTATAGGATGGTGGACGGGATACCCTGGGAAGCACGGGCTGCACCGATGTTGACGCATATGGCGGCCAACATACCGGCGGCGGCGTAGGCGTTCCACAGCGGGAAGTCGTTCGTGGACATCTCCACGAATCCGGACGGGTACTTCTTTCCCTTCTTGATTACCTTGTCCTCGAGGGCACGGTCGACGATGCTCTCGACGACGGTACCGACAGTTCCGCTCTTTCCGTTCTTCTTGATGATGTCGAAAACGATGTTGTTGGCGTTCAGGCCCTGATAGGCCAAGCCNAGCAGCTGCTGGCGCTCGAACGGTCCGATGGCGTCTCCCATCTCGAATGCGGCGGCCTGCTCGAAGATCGAGGACAGAGCTGCTGCGTTCAAGGCGTTCTTGCCGGACAGCATGACGATGTGGTTGGCCATGATGTTCCTCAAGGCGAAACCGGCACCCTCGTTCAATTGCGGGATCTCGAGGATGCACTTCACGATGGCTCCCTGCATGTTAAGGGTCTGTGGGTACCTTCCCCATATGGCGGCCTTAACCATGCTAGCCTGGAACATGTCCACGTCGAATTGGTCCAGGACGGCCTGGGTCAATGCGGCGGCGCATGCGGTGAAACCGGTGGTGTACTCGGCTCCAGCATCCATGCGGCAGGTTGGCGTGACGACGATCATCTTCTTACCATCGGCCATCACAGTGACCTCGGTGTCGTCGTCCTTGGCTGTCTTCAGGATTTCCTTGACTCTCTTAGCGATCTTCTCGGCGTTGGCCACAACGGCGAGGTCCATTTCTCTTCCCTTCAACTGTCCGCCGCCGACCTTTGCCTTCTTGAGGCCTGCCTCAAGTGCTCCTAGGTCGACCGCGTTGGTCCTCTTGGCAAGAGACACGGTCCTCTTAATGGCCGGGTTGTACAACGGGCTGATGGCCTCCAGAGGGACGCCCTTATCGATGAGCTTGCCCCTGTCGTCGTACAAGTCTATTTTGTCCTTGTATTTTGCCATTTTATACCTCCTTTTTCTAACTCAATTTCCGTTGAAGAATAAGAACTCCTCAACGAAAATTGGCTCCCCTTGCGTCAGGGCGATAACATTTTTTTGATATAAACTTGCGCTTGGATGGATAGTCCATCCACTAAAAAACATTGGTTTGACCAAAGGTTGTATCCAGCAACCCTGCTCGAAGCCTTAACAAGGGTAAGACCGTGTTCACTTTGACAAGCTTTAATTTGCTAAGGCTTAACGGCCTTAAAAACGAATTTTCTCAATCGAAATAACGCGACGTGCTTAACTCTGTCATTGTATTTAATACCTGCAAGGAGTCACTTCGTTTCAGGTCGAAGGTTTCACATTCGAGCATGCTCGAAAGGGCGCGGGCCAACGACTCATCCTCCTCGCGGGCCTTCCCCAACAGCAGGTCGAACGAGCGACGGGGGTAATATTCTTCCCGCACTCGATCCAATAGGACCGTGGCCGTCCCTGCCTCAAGGACCCCTCGGTGCACAGCCTCGGAAAGGAAATATCTTATGTTGACCAAGGGCTCCGAGAGAGGCGTGAATGTCTCTGGGTCGAANATGAGCGCGACCTCGTCGTCCCCTTCTATGATCCCATCCCTGTACATNTCGAATATCTGACCGACCCCGATCATGCCGAGGTCCTGCAGCTCGGCCGCCCTCAATGCCCCCATGCTACCCCCGCCCACTACCGTGACGCCCCTCTTGAGGAGGTCGATGATCTCCCTGTGACCGACGGCGGACTCACTGAGGAACACACCATCTATTATCCCCACCATCTTGACCGAGCTCGGAAGCTGAGGTAGGTCCCCACGCCGGACGGGCGGTAGGAATCGTGCCTTGAGCCTTGTGCTCGCCTCGGCATGGGGTAGGCTCATGCCCAGAAATACGACGATGCTCATGTCTTGGCCGCCTTCATGAACCTGTTTCCCACCCTATCCGGGTCCAGGGCATAGACCTCTAGACCGGGAACGATCACCCTGACCACCGGTACTCCCAGCTCCGCCCTGGTGAGGTCATGGACGATGACCTTGTCTAGGGAGGCCTTGCGCAACAGATCGATCAATGCCATGATATCGTCCCTGATGTCTGAGGTCGATATGTCCCTCATGCCTCCCAATGTCTGGACAGTTCCCGCCGGTTGGAACCACATCCTGTTCAGCTCCTTCATCCTCTCATAGCCCAATCGGCGGCTCGCACCGGCTCGGGTCGTGTCCTCCCTGGCCCCGTGGATCTGGGTGAGCCTGCTCTGGGCCACCTCCACCAATCCCTTCAATGCGGCCACCTCCGCGACGGGATGGGCCCCGATGCCCAGGGTCAGAAGGCCGGGGTCCTTGCTGGCCACGTCATCGGCCGCCACTCCTATGACAGGCAACCCGATGTCGCTGGTCATGTCCTTGAAATGGAGCTCAACGCCCTTGGACTCGAACATCCTGATGCATTTGGCCAGTTTTGGCCCACATCCTGTCATGTCGAGGTCCCCGACCACGGAACGGCGAGCCTCGCACAGGGACCAGGAATCCCTTTCCACCAATTCGCACAGACCATGGAGGATGGCCTCCTCCAGATTATTACCGGCGGCAAGTCCGTTGGTGTTGGTGCGGAAGAGCATGAGGTCCCTATCGGATGTGTAGGGATGGAAAACCGCGCTACAGGGCACAAG
>JGI20214J51650_10002052_pt1 | contig 12760 bp, 12 predicted proteins | sample WetSurMetagenome_FD_51650 | JGI IMG/M metagenome (IMG submission 51650)
ACCCCGATCATGTCCCCCCGGACCTGCCCGTCCGAGATGATATCGATCCCGGCCGCAAGCTGGTCGCCCACTGCAGTCTCGACCGCGGGGCGGAGCGGGTCAAGGAAGCTCATGAGGCCCCCGCCTTTCACCACCGGGTAACTGCCAACAACGGTTGTTGCAAGTACCTTATTGATAAAATACGCCTTTGCCATGGTGTCCGGACACTGTTTATTATAGTAAGGTCGATGCCTTAAAAGAAATAGTTCGTGGTCACGGGACCAGCCGGTGCATATCGCGGGGGAAGAGCACGGCTTCCCGCACGTTCGACAGGCCGAGCATGGTCATGACCAGCCGCTCGCCTCCGAGGCCCCAGCCCGCATGGGGTGGCATGCCGTACCGGAACGGGCGGAGGTAGAAGTCGAAGCTCTCGGGGTTGAGTCCCTTCTGTTTTATCTGCTGAACGAGCCGGTCGTACCGGTGCTCGCGCTGGGCCCCGCTCGAGAGCTCCATCCGCGGGTGCATCAGGTCGAACGCCTTGCAGATCGAGGGGTCNTTCTCGTACTGCATGGCGTAGTAGGGCCGGATCTCGGACGGCCAGTCCACGATGAAGTAGTGGCCGCCCATCTCCGCGCCGATCGCCCGCTCCGCTGCCGGGCTGATGTCGTCGCCGTACTTGATCGGGTCCTCGATCCCTTTCTTTGCAATCTCGATCGCTTCTGCGTAAGGCAGCCGGGGGAACGGGGCTTTCGGCACCGCGAAATCCGTAATCTCAAGGTTCGCGAGCTGGTCGGGGCAGGAACGGTACACGTACGCGTAGGTCTTGACGATGATCTCCTCAAGGATGCGCATGACCTCGAGATGATCGGCAAACGAGACTTCGATATCGATGCTCGTGGCCTCGTTCAGGTGTTTGGTGGTATTGTGCTCTTCCGCCCGGAAGATCGGGCCGATCTCGTACACCTTCTCGCAGCCGGCGGCCATCATCATCTGCTTGTAGAGCTGCGGGCTCTGGTTGAGGAACGCNTCCTTGTCGAAGTACGCAATCGGGAAGAGCTCGGTCCCGCCNTCGGTTGCTGCCGCCACGATTTTGGGGGTGGTGATTGCGGTGAACCCCTCGTGGTGGAAGTACTGATGGATAGAATGCATCACTGCGGAGCGGATCTCGAAGACTGCCGCAACACGGGGCCTGCGGACATCAAGGAACCGGGCGTCGAGCCGGGTGTCGAGTTCTGCGGAAACTTTCTCGGAAACGTCGAGCGGCAGCGGGGTTTCGGCAAGGCTGACGATCTCCATGGTCTCGGGCACGAGCTCGCGGCCGCCGGGGGCTTTCTCCATCGCCTTGACCTGGCCGGTAACCCGGACAACGGACTCGCGGGAAACTGCCTTGACCGCGGCAAGGACCGCTTCCGGAACTTTCTTTTTCGGGATGGTCACCTGGATGATGCCGGTCCGGTCGCGGACGAGCATGAAGGCGAGACCCCCGAGGTCCCTGACCTCGTGGACCCAGCCGCAGACTTCCGCGGAACCGGTTGCCGGTGTTACTTCGTTGATGGGGATGCGCATCAGAATCCTATATCTATGGGTCGGGGGGGATTATGGATTTATGGTTGACCGGTGTTCATCAGACCACCGGTCAGGAGAAGGGCCAGCCAGAACTCTTCGGCCAGGATATATTCATGGTCGCGTGAAGGGCAGGCATGAAGGATGCATCGGGCATTGCCGGGATAGCAGATCGGAGGAGGCATCGGCCGTCTGGATTCCACAATCAATATATTATCGTGTCCCCCATTTTCCCTTGGAAATGTACTATGGTAAATGATTCAACTCAACCAGCACCGCAGCCGACCCAGACTGTGGTGATCAAGGAAAAGCAGGGATGGAGCCTCGGCACCAGGATCCTGCTCTTTCTCATAGCTCTCGTGGTCGTCGTTTCGGTCATCGCGGTCCTGACTCTCACGGTAGCCGTACTCGACACGCCGACCGGGACTTCGTTCCCGTACACAACCACGTACCGCGTCTCCCTGCCCGACAGCGAACCGATCATGTTCGGGAACAGCAAGATCATGGTCATGACGATGGGCAATGAAGTGGATACCTCTGTCGATGGCACCAAGGAGCGGCTTGCGGTCGGCCAGGAGCGGACCATCAGTGCACGTTACGCCCGCATCACCGCGCTCGGTATGCCGGTGATCGATACGGACGTCCAGATCGTGCTGAAATATATCGGTTCCTCCGGCAGCAATGCCCTGTTCGATATGAGGGTCATGACCTCACGGCAGGTACCGGAAATCCTTATCCGGCAGATTATCCCGCCCCGCATGGGCGCCCAGCCAATCTGATTAATTCTTTTTTCTTCCGAAGTTTTTTCACGGGCCTGCAAGTCTGTCTTGTCCGGATCATCCTGATGAACACGGCCTGTTGCTGCCGGTTCCCTGAAAAAAGAATCATCGGATGTAGATGTCCCGATGGTTAGGGCATGCAATGAAAAAAAGGTCGGATAGATCCGGCGCGTTCACTCCACCATCATTACCTGCGGGTAGAGCACATCGTTCCCGCCCGGCAGGTTGATCGTTTTGATCGTGGTGTTGATATCCGATAATGAGTTGGCAAGGATCTTCCTGGACGAGAGTGTGTAAAGCACGTCGCCGATGTAGAGCGAGCGCTTCACCTCGTTCTGCGAGCTGCCGTAGTAATAGTACCGGTCGCTGCCGGTGCCGTGCTCAACGGTGCCCCGGAGGGTAAAGCCGGTCTCGGGTGTGACACCGAAGACATAGGCCCCGTACCAGATGTTTTGCGTGGTTACACTTTTTGTGTCGGTGATCGCAGCCTGGTTCTTCACGACCCGGGCCGGGATCACGAGCAGGTTCTTCTCCCTGTCGAACAGGAACGCCTTGTGGTCCGAGAGGGCCGCGGAGTCCGAGCCGGCATCGCCGATCTCCACCTTGTCGATCTGTTTCGGGTTCGCGACATCGGACACATCGAAGAGTGCGATCTTGATGCCTTTCGTTGAGACGCCGCCCCAGTCATTGGTCCCGGTCTCCTTGCCGACACCGATAATGTGGGTGGCATCGTACGGGTGCAGGTAGTCCGAGTAACCGGGGATCTTGAGCTTGCCGAGGATCTTCGGGACTGTCGGGGTGGAGAGGTCGATCACGAAGAACGGGTCGACACGCCTGAAGGTTACCATGTAGAGCCGGTCGCCGATGAACCGGGTCGAGTAGATCTTTTCCTGTTCGGCGATGTGGGTTAACGAACCGATCGTCTTCATGCCGGAGTCCAGCACGAAGACATTGTTGTACTCGTACGAGCCCTGGGTCGTGTACACGCTCGAAGTGGTCGCAACACGGAGGTTGTTGTTGTACTCGTCCATGGAGAACTGGCTCTCGANGGTACCGGGCACATCGCCCCGGGCCACGTACGTGATGGCGCCGTTGCTGATCGCGATCTTGTGGATGGCGGTCGTGGTCTGGTCGATCTCTTTTTTCTGGAGCGATTCCTGTTCGGCGGTCTTCATCTTCGCGATATATGTCTGCTTCTCCGTTTCGCTCATCTTGTTGAAGTCCTCCCAGAGGACCGGCACAGAGACACCGGATGCGGAGGCTGCCGTCCCGCTTTCTTCATCGTCAGGGGCAATGACCGGGCCTGAACGCACCGTACGATAGATGTTGTGGTACTTCTGGTATGTGAGGTACATCGCGTTCTCGGAAACGTAGAGCAGGTTGCCGCTGCCCACGAGGTAGGTCTTCGCCTCCTTCTCCTGTGCGCTGCTGGTGTCAAACGAGGAGACTGTGGTGAAGGCATACTGGCGCTCGGGGTTGTCGAAGTAGTAGACATCGGGTGCGATCACGGTTTTAGTTCCTTCATGCACGGCAGGCACGGTGATCCTTTCCATGTCGTAGGTGTACACCTGCTCGCGGGTGACGAGATACATGTTCGAGCCGATAAGCCGTGCATCGATATAGTCCCCGTCAACTGTATAGTCCTTCAGCACCTTCGGGTGCGCCCGGTCGCTGATATCGTAGAAGATCGCGTGGGTCACCGGGTTTGAACTGCGGTAAGGGTAATACGGCATTGCTGCCACCTTTGCAGCAGGAACAGCGCTGCTGCTGGAAACCGCTGTTTCGGTGTCCTCTGTTCCCGTGGTGATTAGCACGAGACGGTTCCCGTCAATGAAAATGTCCTTTGGTGTATCCCCGATCTCGGTCTTTGAGACAACCGAGGCGGATGCTGCCGGGTACGCCTCAACGATCGCGAGCGTCTGGCCGGTGATCACGTAGATGTACTTCCCGTCATTCTTGATGAAGTCCGGCTCATCTACGCCGGCTACCTGGACGTTCGTTGTGGAATGNTCAGCGGACCCCTCGGAAGCTGACTGGAGGGTCACGGAATCCCCTTTTGCAATGCCAGCCGATTCGGCTACCGCTGCCCGGGGGGCGGCAGTGGGAACCATTGTCCTTACCCCGTTGGTAACGGCCCAGCTTTCGCCATACCCGTACCCGTCTTCTTCGGCTGCAATGGCGGTGTTGTTTTTAATGTAATCACGGATCTCGTCCGCTGAACTGAATTTTTTTATGTCCCCGGCAGCGGGTGCCACCGCAGACCCCGCACAACCGCTGGCGATAATAGCGGCAATGATAAGGAGTACGGGCACAAGGAGGGGAAGCGTGCTGCGTGTCATGATGGATCAATGACCCTTTGGGACCAAAGCTCATCAATCTGGCGTTAACTGCGAAAAATTTTGAAGCATCGGGGCCCGTTAGGCCGGGATGGGAGAAGAATCCAAAGGATACTTCGACTCATTGCGGAGTATCGAGTTCAGATGGGACGAGGTGAACCCCTGCCCGTTATCATGAAACAACATGAACCCGCCGCGTTCTCCATACCTTGAAGTGAATTAAGGCCAACATATATCCGGCACACTATGAGTCCACCCTCCGATAAAGAGACCCTCGACCGCCTCAAGCAGAATACTGCACGGCTCTCGGTTCTCTCCAACACCGGTCTTGTTCTGATGAAGTTTGTTGTCGGGTTTGCGATCGGTTCGGTCAGCATCATCTCGGAAGCTATCCATTCCTCTATGGACCTGATCGCAGCGGTGATCGCTTTCTTCTCCGTGCGGAAGTCTGCCGAACCCCCCGATGCCGACCACTCGTTCGGACACGGGAAGTTCGAGGATCTCTCGGGCCTCATCGAGGCCCTGCTCATCTTCGTCGCCGCGATCCTGATCATCTATGAGGCAGTCATCAAGCTGCTCGGCCATACTTCGGTTGAGCTGCAGCCTGAAATGATCATCTTTGGAATCGCGGTCATGGGGATCTCGGCGCTGGCAAACTGGTACGTCTCACGCCGGCTCTTTATCGTTGCAAAAGAATCGGAGTCCATTGCGCTCGAGAGCGATGCCTGGCATCTCCGGACAGATATCTATACTTCGCTCGGGGTTTTTGCAGGTCTGATCCTCATCAAACTCACCGGCAACCCGGTCTTCGACCCGCTTGTTGCTCTCTGTGTGGCGGTCGTGATCATGAAGGCCGCGTATGACCTCACGAAGCGGTCACTCACCGATTTGAGCGATCACAGTATTCCTGAGACGGATGAACAGCATATCAGGCAGATCATCTGCGAGCACTCCGGAACCTATGCGGGGTTCCATGACCTGAAGACCCGGCGTTCGGGACCGGAGATCTTTATCGAGTTCCATCTCGTCGTGCCCGGGGACATTTCCGTTACCCGGTCCCACGACCTGACCGATCACCTCGAAACCGATCTGAACACCGAATATCCGCGGGCATCGATCACCATCCATGTCGAACCCTGTACCGAGGGGAAATGCAACCGTTGTGGGGAATTCTGCACCTTTTCCGAGAAGCATAATGGCCGTGAAAAGTCGGTGGACCGTTAACGGGGACCTGATACGACCCGAAGAACAATTCACCGCGATATTATCTGCAATTCCCGCGATCAATTTGGTAAAACACTTTGCAGAGAAACGTACAATATACCATCAAGGTGTATTTTATGAGACATGCACAGGAACCCACCTACTCCTTTGTCGTCCTGACCTTCGTCCTGATTCTCGTCAATACCGCGCTCGCGTGGATCTCGGCGAAGTTTATCCCGTCTGGTACCAGCGGCGTCACCCTGGTTTATATCGCGGTCGCCTTCATGATCCTGTTTACCCTCTGGTTCGGCCTCTACGGGGCAATTGCAGCATATATCGGATCGCTTCTTGGCGGTGTACTGGCCATGGAAAGTCTTCTGCAGCACCCGGAGATTGCCGTCATCTGGGCGGTTGCAGGGCTTCTGGAGGTGATCATCCCCCTCGTTGCTGTCAGGAAGTTCGATGTCGACCTCACGCTCCCGGGCCGGAGGGACTGGACGATCGTTTTCCTCTTTGCGGTCCTGATCAACAACCTTGTCGGTGCAGCATGGGGGGTATTCACCCTCTCGCTTCTCGAACCGCTGAATATTCCCGGGGCTTTCTCCACGTGGCTTATCGGCAACATCGTCATCACACTCCTGCTCGTGCCGCTGGCCCTCCGGCTTCTCACGGAAAAGGTCAGGAAATCAAAACTTTTTGTGAAGAACTACTGGGATTAAATCCCTGCTTTTTTACTTTCGTTCCTTCCGGCATCCGGCTCTTTCACGGTGCCGGTGCCTGTCCCAGTACGTATGTCCCTATCGGGAGGGCGAAGTAGATCAGCAGGGAGAGGGGCGGGTTAAAGAAGCAGAGTATCACGCCTGTGGCAGCAATGACCGGCACCAGCACGGACCGGTAAATTCCCCCCCGTATAACCGCGTTCCCGGGTACCGGTTCACAGAGGTGTTCGTGCCGGCAGATATATCGCCACTGGACAAAGAACAACAGCCCGACAATAAACATGTTGGCATGGAAGAGAAGAGCGGCGTCCATCACGTCCGGGTAATCCCCCGCAANATCGGTTGAGAACGGGACAAAGACGATCGAGATCAGGATTAAAATGTTGATCCATAACAGGGCCGGGTCGATTTTGTGGACGAAATGGAACTGGCGGTGGTGGCCCATCCAGAAGAGAGCGAGCACGAGAAATGCGACAATGAAGAGGAAGATTTGAGGAAAAAGACCCTCGATCAAGCCGGGGAGTACTGCGGAAGCCACCGACTCCTGCGGCTTTGGAATATTGATCCCCAGTACGAGGAGTGTCATGGCAATAGCAAAAATGCCGTCCACCAGCGTTTCCAGCCGGTTTTTCGAAATATGGTATTCCGGATCCTGTGCCCGTCCCGTCATGATCAGTCTTTTTTTCCCCGGAATAAGAATGTCCCGGTTGTCTTTTCGCAGGAGTCGTGCCGGCCGGTTCCCGGGTTATACCAGTTCTTCGTCAGCTGCCTGCCACCTGGGGGTCACGATGCAGAGGAAGACAAGATCTCCCGTTCCGGTATTTTTGATATACTGCGGCCTTCCCCGCGGGATGAGGACGATTTGCCCGGGATGTACCGGTGAGGACCGGGTGCCGATATGCATCTCCCCGTGTCCTTCGAGGATATAGTAGAGTTCCGTGGAGGCTTTCAGGACATGGGGGAGGGTCGATTCGCCCGGCGGAACGATTGCGTGGGCAACGCTGCAGCGGAGCCGCTGTGCACCGGGCACCTTGTCGGGGTGGAGAAGCTCCGCAAGGAGTGAACCGTCAATAACCCTGCTGCGGGGACAGTCAGCAATATCGCGGATGATCATGGTGGATTCTCTCTCACGGGTGTTTATAATCCCCATGGCAATGAATCCATCCATAAAAGGCGCACCTTTATTGTCCGGTGCACGCACCTTTCCTTGGTGATCCGATTATGAAGATCCTTGGTATCAATGCAAGTCCCAAGGGGGACAAGAGCCAGACACGCCGGCTCGTCACGGGCGTGCTCGAGGGCGCCCGGCAGGCCGGGGCGGATATCACGTTCATCGACATCTGCAGTCTTGACATCGCTTACTGCACGGCATGCGGGACCTGTTATGCGAAGGGCGAGTGCGTGAATGACGATGATTATACGATGCTCCTTGAGAAGATGATGGACGCGGACGGGATCGTGCTTGGTTCGCCGAACTACATCAATGCGGTGACCGCCCAGATGAAGACCATGCTCGACCGGATGGCGGACGTGGTGCACTGCCAGTCGCTCGCCGGGAAGTACGGATGTTCCGTATGTACTGCGGGCGGTGCCTATGCCGACGAGGTCGCAGAGTACATGAACATGGCCCTCCTGAATTTCGGGGCAACAACGGTCGGCAAGGTTGGAGTCCTCGTGGGTGCCGACCCGGACGCGATTGTCGTCGGGGAAAAGCAGGCAAAGGAACTCGGGAAGAAACTGGCCGACGCGATAAAGAAGAAGTGGAAGGACCCGGCCCAGGAGAAGCACCATGCGGAGCGGAAGGAGTACTTCAAGCGCCTTATATTATTCAACAAAGACCTCTGGACGCACGAGTACGAGTACTGGAAGGGCCTGGGCGAGCTGAAATAATCCTTTTTCTATTCTCCGGTCGTTACAATATTCCCTGCACCGGCTATCATTTTTCTTGCAGCCCCGCGCCGGGCCCGCTTGCGGGTTACCACGTTTCCGGCCACCCGTCAACCAGCGGAGATCCGAACACCCANACGACGAGCAGTACAGCGGCCACTATGGCGTTGTAGAATGGCAGGGATGTGACCGTGACAATCNCGAGGGCGCAGGCCCAGATGACAAACCCGATGGTGGAGATGGCAAGTTGCACGAGATCCGTCACGCCCTCGGCCTGCCAGAGGTACACCACTGTTCCGAGAATCCCGGCAATCAGGATCCAGCGGGCCATCAGCGGGTACCAGTCCTCGGAACCGGACAGGTAAAAGGTGATGCCGTAAAATGCGATGAACAGGGCGAGGGTCTCCGACGGGATATACTTGATAAGCCGCTCGCGGTAGGAATCGTCGGGAATCCCCTGGTTGACCCTGCCGGAGGTTTCCAGCAGTACCGCATCGCGGTTCCGTTTTGTGATGACAAGCCGCATGATCTCCACACCATCCCGTATCTGATGCTCTTTGTCGCGGAGGATATCAATGCTTTGCGGGGAAGCAGGAGCAAGAGAGAAAACATATTTTTCGAACGTTATGATACCCTCCTCTTGCGATAGAACGTTATCGATTATTCCGGAAATTTCCGATAATGTTTTCTTGGTAATTCGTCACTATCGCACCGTGGGGGATGCCGTAGCGGCAGGGGCATGCCTCCAAGAGCGTCAAAATTATTAAAACAAATCCTATGAGCTTAAAAAAAGAGATATGGTAAAATCTATTGGATATTACGCTTCTTGATCATCTCGAGTGCTTCGAACGCTTCCTTGCGAACGATGGGGTTTTCATCGGAAAGCATGCCGGTCAGGTGATCGACTGCCTTCTGGTCGCCGATCTCCCCGAGCAGGAGGACGGCACGCTTCCGCACATCCACCTGCTCGTCCTTGAGTACCATGATGAGTGGCGTGGTTGCGGGCTGGCCCAGCATCCAGAGTGCCTCCATGGCGCTGGTTCTCGTGCGGATATCGCCTTCGCGGAAGACCTGCATGAGCGGGGCTATCGCCGGCACGCCAAGGGCGGCAAGGGACCTGACGGCCTCGATCCGGACCAGCCGCTCGGGATCGTTGAGTTCCGCGATGATGGGAGTAATCGCCTTCGTGTTCCCGATCTGGCCGAGCACTTCCATGGCCCCCCTGCGGATGCCGGGGCTCTGGTCGTTAAGGGCATGGATCAGGGAGTCCACGGCCGGTTCGCCGATGGTGACGAGTGCGAGCGATGCTCTCCGGCATACCTCCTCGTTCGGGTCCACGAGCGCCCGGATGAGCGGCTCGATAGCATTGTCGCCGAGTGAGCACAGGGTCGCCATCACGGCCATCCGCACGTTCTCCTTCGCATCGTTCAGCGAATCGATCAGGGGCTCTACCGCCCGCGGGTCGCCGATGCGGCCAAGGGCTACAGCACTCTCGTGCCGGACACCCGCATCCGGGTCCTTTAAGGACTCGACGATCTGGGGAACTGCACGGCTCTCGCCGATGATACCGAGGGCCTGCACGGCACCGCGGCGGATCAGGGGGTGGCTGTGCCGCGTTGACTGCACGAGGGGTCCTACTGCCGGCTCCCCGATCAGCTGGAGCGCCCGGATCGTTTCCTGCCGGACATCGTCGCCCGGCTCATCCAGTGCAACGATCAGCGAACTGATGGCGGGAGCCCCGATCTTGCCGAGCGTATCAGCAGAACCGCGCCGGATGATCCAGTACTCATCCTTGAGGCCGTGGATCAGGGGTTCGATGAATGGNTCGCCAAGNTCGCCGACCGAACGGACTGCAGCCCAGCGGGTATCGAGGTCTCCCTCGCTCAGGGCCCGCAGGAAATTGTCAGTCCGCTCCTTCTGCGCCCGGAAGTGTGCTTCCTGTCGTTCACGCTCCCCCTCCTGCTCCCCTTTTCCCGATTTCAGGATATTTCCGAGTTTATTGATAATACCCATAACGATTCCCGGACGAATATTAGTATAAAATCATTCAAATAGGTATCGGATACACAATTCATCGAATTATCCAACTCCTGCCTGAATTTGAGGTCTGCAGGTAAAAAGAGGCATGAAATTATGGTTTTTTCCATACCTGATCCCTGCCGCCGGCGTTCCGGACGGAATAACCATGGACGATCGTTATCGGGTTTTCCGGATCCGGGGCCAGCTCGTATTGTTGGGGTTTCCGGCGCCAGCCCCCCCTCTTAATAACCATAACGGGTAGTGCGAAACCCAGTACATTGCGTGGGCTGGCAGGAAAAAAGAGGAGTGACCTTATGAAGCGTAACCGATAGTAAACTGCGACGAGCCCGAGGTCGTTTTTGGTACATCGCTTACATAAATCGTGTACACACCGGTCGGCATCATGCTGTCCGTTGTATACCGGAAGCTCCAGGTCTGATCAGCCATGACCGAAAAGGTCCCGAGATCCACCCCGCTGGCAAACCGTTCGGGCCCCAGCAGATAAAGATTGACACTCGGTGCACCTGTGGTGCACCTGCCGGAAAGGGTGACCGTATCTCCCTTGCCAACAGCATAGCTGCTCGGGGTGACGCTTACAACCCCGTTGCCAATCACGGCGAACNGGACCCGGTCGGATACGGTAGTCCCTGCGTCACTCGCAATAATCGTGTAGGTTCCCGACTGGATCGCGGTTCCNGGATTCCATGTGTAACTCCAGGCATCATCCGCGGTCAGCTTTACCTGTCCGAGAGCAATCCCGTTTGCGTAATATCCTGGCCCATAGAGAATCAGGGCAACATTGTTCATGCCGGTGGCGGTCCCGGAGAAAATATTTGAGTCCCCGACAATCATCCGTTCCTTTCCGGCCTGGATCGTCACTGACAGGGGGGCTGCTGTTGTTGCCGCGGGACTTATATCTGCTACAGGTTCTGTACCCGGCTGGGCTGTCAGGGAAGCAAAATAATTCGATGTGCCAGAGAGTACCGTGACGACGGCCTTCCAGCTCTTGTACCCTTTCGACCGGAACTCGAGGGTGTGGTTCCCGGGTTCAATTTCGGAGATTGTGCTGGGTGTGGTACCCTTGTACTGGCTGTCGAGGTAAATTTCTGCGCCTGCCGGTGAGGAGGTGAGCTGGATTGTTCCTTTCCCGGCAGGCTCGCTGGTGATGCACCCGGCCAGCAGGATAGTGATGAAGATAAGGAAGAGAATTTTACGGATCATGGTTCGCCACGTATTACTCACGATAACCGTTATTCCGGATGGTTATATAGATTTGCAAAACAGAACGGCGGGAGTCCCGGCATGCCTCCGATGCCGGGAAACGGCAGGGAAGGGGGATCTCAGCGTTTGTCGATCAGCGACAGGATATTGCGTGCGAACGCGATGCTCTTGTCCTCGTCTGTCATCAGCGTATCGAACCTGACGGAGTGGCTCACCTCGACCTCGTCCCGGATGTCCTGCACAAAGACATCGGGGATTCCCCCGTAACAGTTGAAGGTCCCTATCGCGCTCGGTTCGTACCCGGCTGCCTCCATCAGGGCACCGGCTGGCCCGCTGACGGGGGCGTGGCCGATGAACGGGCTGACAGCGACAACGAACTTGTCCTTCAGTGCCGGTCTTATCCCGTCGCAGGAGAGGATTGGGTAGATGCTCGTGATGGGATTCGAGGGTCCGATCACTATCGCGTCGCTCGCCTCGATCGTTGCGAGCACTTCCTCGGTTGCCACAGGAGGTTCGTCAAAGCTGCGGACAACCTTCCGGATATCGATCTTCCCTTTTGCCCGGATCCAGTATTCCTGGAAATGGATCATGCCAAGGTCAGTTTCCACCTGCGTTGTCACTTCTGTGTCGGTCATCGGGAGCACGGTCTCGCGGACGCCGAACCGCTCGCAGAGGATCGTTGTCGCGTTGGTAAGCCGCATGCCGTTCCGCATCATCTCGCCCCGAGCGATATGCACGGCCCGGTCCTTGTCACCCACAGCGATGAACTCATCGATACCCAGCCTGGTAGTCTCATCGTGGGTGGTAAAGGTGTCGTTCCGTACCCCCCACCAGGTATCGGTGTTGAGGATACCGGAAAAGAGGTACATGACCGTATCGATATCCGGCGAGATGTGGTTTCCTGATATCCAGATGTCCTCGGCCGTGTTGACGATCACCGCAATCTCGTGCCTGTCCATCACTTTCTGCATGCCCCGCAGCAGTTTCGGGGTGCCCGTCCCGCCCGAAAGAAACGTAATCATTACTCAATACTTTTATGCCATGTATATGAAGA
>JGI20214J51650_10002053_pt1 | contig 12759 bp, 9 predicted proteins | sample WetSurMetagenome_FD_51650 | JGI IMG/M metagenome (IMG submission 51650)
TCGGCTTCATCGGGCCGTCAAAGCTTGCCGATACGTCCCGCTACTTTGTCGTAGCCGTTGACGCCTTCGGCAACGGCGTGTCGTCCTCCCCCTCCAACAGCAAAAAACAGCCCGGCCGCACCTTTCCTGAATTCAGCGTGCGGGACATGGTGAAGGCGCAGCACCAGCTTCTGGCGAAGTATTTGGGATTGAACCGGCTGCACGCCGTCATCGGGATCTCCATGGGGGGGATGCAGGCTTTTCAGTGGGTGCTCTCCTACCCGGACTTTGCGCAAAGGGCCGTCTCCATCATGGGTACGCCCCGCGCGGCCTCTTCGGATCTGGCTCTCTTCGATACGGGGCTGCGCGCCATTGACACCCTGAACGCCATCGGCGACGGTGAGGCGTTGGGGCCGGAGGCGTCAGCCGCCCTGCTGGCCCTGGCAGCGCTGACCCCCGAATTTTACCTGAAGAACCTTTCCCGCTCCGATGTGACGCGCGCCCTGGACGGTGCCCAGGATATCCTCATGAAATACAACCTCACGGACTGGGCCTGGCAGCTCAAGGCGATGATCGGGCACGACATCTACCGCCGCCCCGTCACGTCGGAAAAAGAGGCCGCCGGAGCCATCCGCGCAAAGCTGCTGGTGATTGTTTCCCGCAACGACATCCTGGTGAACCCGGAGCCCTCGCTCGCCCTGGCCGGTTCATTGAAAGCGGAAACACTGGTGCTGCAGGGCGATTACGGACACTTCAGCGTTCTGCGCGAAACGGATAAAATAACCGGCGCAACCGCCGCATTCCTGAACCGCAAGAATTAGCGCCCCCGCCATTTTTGCCACTCCTGTCACTATTGCCACTTTCCTCACTGCCGCGCCGCGGTACCAGGGCCATTTTCTTGTGGTGGACCAAACGGGCAAAATAGACTAAATAGATCGGGCAGACCCGGCAGACAAATACACGGACGGCAATGAAATTCGATAATCCACGGTTAAACCTATTCCTGACTCTCCTGTGCGCCTTCGTGCTCGCTGCCTCCTTCTCGGACGCAACCCACGCGAAGGAAGGCGCCCCCGTCGCCAGGCACATCATCCTCATTATCGGCGACGGCATGCAGCCCGAAAACGAGATCGCCGCCAGCCGCTACCTCACCGGAAGGGACGACGGCCTTGCCTCCCAGGCCTTCCCTTACCGGGGCTTTGTCGCCACCTGGGATGTGACCACCTACAACAGGCAGGCGCCCCGCTACGGCGCTGCGCCCTACAGCCCCTCGGCCATAAACCCCAGGGCGGGCTGTGACGCGGTACCCTCCGGAAAGGCGGACGCCCGGAGAAACGGTCCCCGCTATGCCTGCCGCGCGCCGGAGGGCCCGAAACCTCATGGCGCCGATTCGGCCTCGACGGCCACGGCCTGGGCCACGGGCCACAAGACCGACACCGGCAACATCGCCTGGCTTCCCGGCGACCCGGATCGGGGAGCCCTCAGAACGATTGCCGAGCTTCTGCGCGAAAAGCGCGGATACGCCATTGGCATCGTCACCACGGTGCCCTTCTCCGATGCCACCCCGGCGGCACAGATAAGCCACAACAAAAGCCGCCGCAACCACCACGCCATTGCCGAAGAGATGATCCGCAGCGTACAGCCGGATGTCGTCATCGGTGGGGGACACCCCGCCCGCAACGGGGCAGCGTACATGTCGATGACCCTGTACGATGACGTCAAAAACGGCAGGATCGGAGCCTACGTCTTCGTTGAGCGCAAAGACGGTATCGATGGGGGCATCGCCCTGAAAGAAGCTGCGGTGCGGGCGGTGGCGCAGAAGAAAAAGCTCTTCGGCCTCTTCGGAGGTCCCGACGGAAACGTCGAGCCGCCCATCCCGACCAATGACGGCACAGCGGCCGTGACACGGGCCACCATCGAGAACCCGCTTCTGAAAGACGCCACGCGGGCCGCCCTGAAGGTGCTGAGCAAGAACAAGAACGGGTTTTTTCTCCTGGTCGAACAGGGCGATATCGACTGGGCCAACCACGCCAACGATTACAAGTGGATGATCGGCGCCATGTGGGACCTCGACGAAGCCGTCAGGGCCGCCATTGATTTCGTGGATCGCCCCGGCGACGACATCACCTGGGAAAACACGCTGCTCATCGTCACCTCCGACCACGTCACGGGCTCGATGCGCCTCAACGACGGCAAGAGGCTGGGCAAGGGCAGTCTGCCTGCACAGTCGCCCGGCCTCTGTCCCGACAAGCTGGCATGGTGCCCCGGGTACCCTGGAGCCGAGGTGAGCTACAGTGCCACAGGCCACCTCAACGAGCCTGTATCGCTTTACGCCATGGGGGACAGCAGCCTGACAAAGCACCTGCGGCTCTTCGAGGGAAGCTGGTACCCCTGCACGCCGCTGATCGACAACACCCAGCTCTTCCACGCCATGACCAACGCCGCAGGAATCCCCCAGCCCTCGCCCCTCAAGGCCATCGTCACCCGTCCCACCTCCTGCCCGGCCCACTAACCAAGACACCTTTCCGACGAAATAGACCAAATAGACGAGATAGACGGAATAGACTAAAGAGCCGCGCAGCGGCCTTGCCACTTTTGTCACTCTTGCCACTCCTGCCACTGCCTTCCCCCACTCCTGTCCCCGCTTATGCGGCATCATTTTTGCAAATTCCTTGCGGCAAATGCCTTATCAATGATACTCGCGTTTAACGGGCAGCATAACTTTTCAGTCATGCTCTGATGAACGGTGTTGGCGATCCGGAAAGGATTTCTCGTGAGCAATACAGACTTCATCGATTACTACGAATTGCTGCAGGTGAGTTCGAACGCCGACACCGACACCATTGATCGTGTCTTTCGGCATCTTGCCAAGAAGCTGCACCCCGACAACAAAGAATCAGCGGATCCTGAACGGTTCCGACTGATTGTCGAGGCTCACCGGGCGCTCTCCGACCCTGAAACCCGCGCCGGTTACGATGTCAAGTACCAGGATTACTGGAACCGCAAGTGGAAGCTCGCCTCTGAGGCCACCGACGGAACCGCTTTCGGCGGCGACCAGGAAATCCGCGAGCTCCTGCTTTCGATGCTGTACGTACAGCGCCGGCGCAACATGAAAAAACCGGGACTGGGTGATTACGAAATGGCCCGCCTGCTCGGCAAGCCGTACGAGCTGGTGGAGTTCCATGTGTGGTATCTGAAGGCCAAGGGCTGGGTGGAACGCCTGGACTCGGGACAGCTGGCGATCAGCGCCCCGGGTGTCGATGAGGTCGAAAAGCGCCGGCTCCGGCTCAGAGACGACCATCTGCTCACGGCCGGCGGTGTTGCTCCCGAGGGCGCGGAAGGACGGGCGGAGCGCTCCGATACGCCGGATCTTCTCGTGTCGCCCAGAGGCACGGCTTTCAACCGGTAGTGCTCAACGCTTTTCTTTCCTTGGGCCTGGACAGCCGGCCTTGCGGCTCTTTCTTCTTTCGCTTTGTCACTCTTGCCACTGCCTTTGCGCACTTCCCTCTTTTTGGACGAAATAGACCCAATAGACGAGATAGACGAAACAGACCAGAGGGCCGCGCCGCGGCCCTCAGCTTTAGTCGACCAGCATCAGGCAATACAGATTCTGCGTTTCCGTTTTCTCTTTCAAGGTCTGGATAAAAAATCCATTGTTCCTTGCCGTCTGAAATACATCGATCCCGCATGACTCCATGGAGGGCCTCGCCTTGCCGGGTTGGAGGCAGGGCGCGTCCTTGACCTTCGAGCACTCCTTGCAGAGAGGGCAGGGGCCTGCCAGGTAGACAAAGGACTTGTAATATCCGTCCTTGAAGATCTCGCCTTCCATTTTTACGAGCATGTCGAAGAGGCCCATGTTTTTCTTGCCTCGCTCGGGCGTCCTGGGCGCTTCAATGTGAAACAAGATGGCGCGCTTGTAACAGTCGAGGACTTTACGGGTCTCCTCCGGGGTGGGGGTCGTCGGGGGGCAGCAATGGCTGTGCCGGTAGGGACAGCCGAAGAGGCACTTCATCCGGACCCACGCCGCCGTGACCACGCTGCCCGGGTCAATCACCTTCGCATGGGTTACGCCTTCCGCAATGGCCTTCGCGCAATACTTTTCCAGATCCGCAGTCTGCATGGCACCCTCTCCTTTATGGATAGATCAAAATCCTGTATGTCCAAACTCCGCACCGGTAGTCATATAGAAAATGGAGAAGTTTGTCAAAATCTGCTGTCCCCCTTTTTCATTGTTTATCTATTGCTTATTTCCAGAATTCTGTCTGGCGCTGCTGTTGACCCTTTTCATCCCGAATCCCTGTTTCCCTTATCACCCAATTAACTTATCAACCAGTTACTGCCGCGAAGCGGCCGGGGCTGATGTCGAAAACGACAACCATGATCCGACAGATCTGTCGAATCGGGGTGCATTTTAATGCCCTGCCATCTCGTTCCCTGTATGAATTAACACAGGATTATAAGTACTTAAGACAATTATTCTCCTGTCCTCTTTCCTGGTAATCTTCTTGCAATGGCTCAATCACATAGATCATCCTGAATCACATGGCCGGTCCTGGAACGGAACAGATTTCAAATCTGTTACATATTCAACATCCATTCTGCTTATCAGCTTCAAATCCAGGAAAAACCTAATCAGGAAAATGCGCCATTAAAATTCCTCTCACCAAGGTGCCAGGAATTTAGAAACTTAAGGAAATGGGTTAGTTGTTATTATGCTCGCTTACCCCGCAGCAAGCTGCAGGGAATGCGCGTGCAATCGTTTTCAGGAGAATTCCTGGGCGAGGACATATGATTATTACAGTGATTTCACTGACAATTTTTATGACATCAATGATTGTCTATTCGATCTGCCGCATCCCGTCGAGAGCATATGCCAATGTTTGTCATAAATCTCTTATATTTGACAACCTGGCCGAAGCAAGGCGCTTGGAGGATCTCCTGGCAGATGGCGATACCGAAAGTGTTCACAGGATCTTGAAGGAGCTTCAACAGAGAGGCGATATCGATATTTTCGAGTCGGAGAATGAAATCTATGTGAGCGGACGCCGCGGCGTATCCATCGATCAGCGCCGGACGATAACTCGCGATCTGCTGGTATCCGATTATGATCCCGTTGAGGATTTCCGCAATCTCAGCGTGATGTCTCGATTCAATACCGACGCCCAAACTATGAATGCAAATGAAGGTGTCTGTGTCATTAAATACGAAGCCGTATCCGCAACGAATCACGAGGAAAGCAAAGATGACCTGTTTGTTTCGGAATACGATATCATCGAGTTGCTGGAGAGTCTGAACATCAGATCCGGCTGCAACCTTACCGTTCAAACCCCATCGTAAAACCGCACTTGTCCTTGTCGTTTTTTCTCTTTCCCCTTTAACCCTTCCATCCCGATGCCCGACTCACGAAGCCCTTTTATTGCATAACACCTGACACAGGACACTTCTTTGCTGATCACTGTCCCATTCTTTCTCTTCCTCTGGCCACCGGACAGTGCTGCGCAGTAGATCTCTTGGGCCGGGAGTAACGGATGTTGAAAAATAACCGGGCATGGTGTACCCAGAATACTCAATCCATAGACAGGAAAGGGAACTCGATGAAAACAGCAAGATCCGTGAGACTGGAAGAATTCGGCGGCCCGGAGAAAATGATTGTGAAGGCAATCGAACTGCCTCCTCCCGGGGCCGGCGAGGTGCAACTTCGCCAGACGGCAATCGGGTTCAACTTCATTGATGTCTACCAGCGCAAAGGCGTCTATCCGATTCCGCTGCCGACAGGTCTCGGCCATGAAGCGGCAGGCGTCGTGGAGGCCGTTGGCCCCGGGGTCGACCGTCTCCGTCCGGGAGACCGTGTTGCCTACATGAATGCCGGTCTCGGCGCCTACGCCGATCATCGCAACGTGCCGGCCGAGCGGCTGGTCGGCATTCCTCCCGGGGTGTCCGATGAACAGGCTGCGGCGCTGCTGTTCAAGGGGCTGACGGCACAATACCTGTTGAAGAAAACCCATGCGGTCCAGTCCGGCGAGATCGTTCTCGTTCATGCGGCGGCAGGAGGCGTAGGGCAGATCCTGTGCCGGTGGGCCAAAGGGCTCGGAGCCTTTGTGGTCGGGACGGCAAGTTCCGAGGAAAAGTGCGCAATGGCCCGCGAGGCCGGCTGCAGCATTGCCATCAACTATTCCAGGGAGAATTGGCCGGCTGCGCTCCTGGAAGCCACAGGAGGCAAAAAAGCCAACGTCGTCTATGATTCCGTCGGAAAGGATACCTTTCTCAAGTCGCTCGACTGCGCAGCACCCTTCGGGCTTGTTGTCCTCTTTGGCGCCGCCTCGGGTCCCGCCCCGGCGATCGAACCGGAGTTGCTCAATAAAAAAGGGTGCCTGTTCCTGACCCGGCCATCCGTATTCCCGCATAATGCCGATCCTGCAACATTTCGTGCCAACGCCGCGGTTCTCTTCGAGGCCATCTCAATCGGCCTGGTGAAAGCACAGATCGGCTCGCGATTCAAACTCGACAACATTGCCCAGGCGCACATCGCAGCCGAATCCAGGGCGACGCAAGGGGCGACACTGATCATTCCCTGAGGACAATTTACATCCCGCTCTTCGGCGGGTACAGATGGGGAATGGGGCGATGGCAACTCGGAAGGAAGCGATAGGTGATGAGCAGGTCCAGACGATCCGGGCGGCCGTCCTTCGCCGCAGGGGAGGTCCCCTGTCGATCGAGACCCTCGCGATGGATGGCCCGCGGGACGACGAGGTCCTGGTGCGCATCACCGCAAGCGGTATCTGCCACACCGACATCAGCTATAGAAACGAATGGTACGATGCATCGGAGGGGCCGCTGATCCTGGGTCATGAGGGCGCAGGCACTGTCGAGCGAGTCGGGAAGACGGTCAAAGGTTTCCGGCGCGGCGATCACGTCGTCCTGTCCTTCCAGTCCTGCGGCGCCTGCGGGGCATGCCGCAGCGGGCGCCCGGCCGATTGCCGGGATCTCTACGAGCTCAACTTCGGATTTCGGCGCACCGGCGGCGGCAATGCCTACCTCCGAAGCGGCGTGAAAGGGCATTTCTTCGGCCAGTCCTCCTTTGCCACCCACACGCTCGCAACGGTGCGCAATCTCGTGAAGGTNAAAAAGGACCTGCCCCTGGAGCTGCTGGCCCCGCTGGGCTGCGGNCTGCAGACCGGCGCCGGCACCGTGATGAACTCGCTGGCCGTCAAGGCAGGCAGAAGCATCGCCGTCTTCGGGACGGGCTCCGTGGGCCTTGCGGCGATCATGGCGGCGCGCATCGTCGGGGCCGCGCCGATCATCGGCATCGACATCCGCCCGAAGCGCCTCAGGCTCGCCCGCGAGCTGGGCGCAACGCATACAATCGACAGCCGCAGGGAAGATGTCACGACCCGCATCAGGGACATCACCGGAAGCGGCGTCGACTACTCCGTGGAGGGCACCGGAAACGACGAGATGCTCCGGCTGTCGATGGAGCTGCTGAACCCCAAGGGAACCGCAGCCCTTCTGACCGGCGCAAGCGGCCCCGGCCGACTGCCCGGGGGACGCAAGGCCTTGAGCATCATCCAGGGAGATGCCGTGCCGCAGCTCTTCATCCCCCAATTGATCTCGCTTTACCGCAAGGGGCTCTTCCCCCTCGATCGCCTCGTGAAGTTCTACGATTTCAAGCAGATCAACAAGGCCATCGCCGATTCCATGCGCGGCTCCACCATCAAACCCGTCCTGCGCATCTCGTCTTCATCCGCTTGACACATGACACATAACCCTTCTGTGTTCAGACACTGCCGGTTGAATGACTCCTGGCATCGTAGTATACTTTCTCATCACTTGCCGCCAGCCTTCTGCCGTAACGGGATCGGATTGATCCCCCCCTCACAGAGCAGCCGGAGCAGGGCGGGTCTTTGGATAAGATGGAATCTCGCTTACGAAAAAAAATCCTGATCATTGGCGCTGCCGTTGCGGTCGTGCTGGCGGTGGCGATCGTTGTCCTCGTCAGCCAGGCAAACCGGCTCATCAAACACCAGTTGGAGCAGGCCCTGGGCGAGAATTTCGCGGTCGAGAGCCTCTCTCTCAGTTGGAACAAGGTCGAGCTCACCGAGCCGCGGTTCATGAAGGACGGCCGGCTCGCCGCGCAGGCGAAACGGATCATCGTGAAACCGGAAATCCTCGACCTCTTGAAACCGGGCTTCTCGCTTTCCAGTGTCGTTCTCGAGGAACCGTCCCTGACCCTGCAGATCGACAAGAACGGGCAGTGGGTGATGCCGATTGACATCGGNAAGAANCCGGANACCCCCTCCGCCCCGAAGCCCGGTCCCCTGTCTGTCCACAAGATCGAGATCAGGGACGGCACGCTATTTTTCCAGGATCTNCGGCGGCCGGAGCCGAACCGTATCGAACTCCGGAAAATCGACCTGAGCCTGGATCACGTTGCCTTCCCGCTCAAGGATGGGCCCTCGAAGTTCGTCTTCCGGGCGCAGCTTGCCGGCAATCTGCTCTCCGGGTCCGCAAGCGGAAGCGGGACGATCCATTTCGAAACGCTGGCCGTCAGCGGCAACTTTGAAGGACAGAATCTCGTTTTTCTGGATGGGGGCGCCGCCGGTCCCGTATCCCGTGTGCAGGGAATGAGCTTCTCGGCGGCATCGGAAGGGGTGGCGGTAAAAGGCCTGCTCTTGTCGGATCTCGTGTTGATCAAGCCCTATCTGCGCCTGGAGAGTGACCGGAAGGGCAAGATCTCGTCCCCGCTGCCGGGCGCTGCGCTGAAGGCCCAGGTGGAAAAGAAAGAGGGGGCCGCTGTGCCGGTGGTGGTGAAGAACCTCAAGATCGAGGGCGGCGAGCTGCTCTACCTCGACGGGAAGATCGCCNGGCGGCCCTATCCCGTGAGGATCACCGACATTGACCTCACCGCCGATCATCTCTCCTTCCCCGCAGACAATCGGAACACGGCCTACCGGCTTTCCGCCCGCCTGCCCGGAAACCACAGCACCGGCGTGCTGACCTCCTCCGGAAACACGGTGCTCAAGACGCTCGACACAAGCGCCAAGGTCTCACTTCGCAATCTTGATCTTACCCGTTTCAAACCCTACCTGCTCAAGGAGGGGGACGTCGATATCTCCAGGGGCTTTCTCGACCTGGACGTGGATCTCGGCATCAGGAAAAGGATGCTTTATGCCCCGGCCCACTCGGTGCTGCGGGATATCCAGTTTGTCGACGGCAAGGGCCTGGCGGATCAGTTTCTGGGCGTGCCCCGGAATCTCGTCGTGAACGCGCTGAAGACGAACAACAACCAGATCGACTTTGATTTCGTTCTTGAGGGAAGCCTCGACAACCCGAAATTCAGCCTGCGGGAAAGCATGGTCACACGCCTCACGGTCGGCCTCGCCAAGAACCTCGGGCTGTCCGTCATTGAGACGGGCGGGACGGTGATCATCCAGGGCGGCAGGCTCTTGAAGGGCGTCGGGGATGTCATGAAACAGCTCATGAAATAAGCATCTTCGTTCTCTTCAACTCAACACATAACACTTTCTGCTGCGGCTTCTTTCTTCCCGAAGCCCGAAGCCTTGTCTTCCCAATCAACAGACCCTTGCCTTCCGCTGCAAATGATTGTATTTTAACCGTCATTGTTGAGTTCACGTCATTTTCACCTGGAATGCATCGATTATGGCAAATCGCCACAGAACCAGTAATAAAATCGTGGTCATTGCCGACGATCTGACCGGCGCCAATGACACGGGGGTCCAGTTTGCAAAGCAGGGGTTGAAGACCCTCGTTCTGCTGCGCGCTTCCGGTTCCCCCTCAGAGTTGGACGAGGATGTGCTGGTTGTCGACACGCAGAGCCGGGCATTGTCCCCGACAGAGGCGTACCAAAAGGTAATAGAGACGGCCTTGCTCTTCAAAAACAGGGATCAGTTTCAGGCCCTGTACAAGAAGATCGATTCCACCCTGCGCGGCAATCTCGGGACGGAAATAGACGCCATCATGGATGCCTGCGGGCTCGAGCTTGCCATTGTGGCTCCCGCCTTTCCCAAAAACGGGCGGACGACCGTGGGAGGCTGTCATTTCCTGGGAGGCGCCCCCCTGGAAGCGACGGAAATTGCCAGGGACCCCCTGTGTCCCGTCACCGAATCGCACATTCCGACTCTGATAGCAAAACAGACAAAAAGGACAGTGGGGCATGTCGGGATCAAGAGCGTCATTGCTGGTACCGAAGGCATCCTTGAGGCAATGAGGCAGTTGGATGCGGCCGGCCGGAAGATCCTTGTCTGCGATGCGTGGCAGGAGGAGCACCTGAAGATGATCGCCCTGGCCGCCGTGCGGCTCGAGAGGCCGGTTCTGTGGGTCGGATCAGCCGGACTGGCGGAATACGTGCCCCTGGCACTGGGTCTGGGCGCCGCATCGGCAGAGAAAAAACCGGTCGTGGTCATCGCGGGCAGCGTAAGCAACGTGACACGGGGCCAGGTAGCCATGCTGAGGCAGAGGACAGACCTGGCCTATATTGAAGCCGCCCCCAGCGCCTTTTTAAAGCCGGCAACGGCGCAGGCGGAGACAGACCGGTGTTGCCATGCCGCCGTGGACGCCATCAGGAACGGAAAAGACGTCGTCATCGTTTCCGCGGACAGCGACGAAATGGTGGCCAGGACAAAAGAGGAGGGGCTCTCGCTGGGCCTTTCCAGCCGGCAGACCTCTGAAGCCGTTGCCGCGGCCCTGGGCGGCCTCTGCCGTAAGATCGCGCTGAGCGTGCCCCTGGGCGGCCTTGTTCTGACCGGGGGGGACATTGCCGTGAGTTGCTGCAGCCTCCTGTCAGCCGGCGGGATCTCGGTTATCCGGGAAGTTGCCCCGGGCATCCCCGTGGGCGTCCTCAAGGGCGGGCAGTGCCCCGGCCTGAAAGTCGTGACCAAAGCCGGCGCNTTTGGCGCCGAGGATGCGCTCTGCAAGGCCGTCGACAGTTTAAAAATTCATCAGGAGACATCGGCATGACAGAGATAAAACCGATCATCGGCATCAGCATGGGCGATCCGTCAGGCATAGGCCCTGAGATTGCCGTGAAGACCCTGGCCCGGAAAGAAATCTACGAGATCTGCAAACCGTTGATCGTCGGCGACGCGAACGCCATCAAGGACGCATTGAGGATGACCGCCCTGGATCTCAAGATCAATCCCATCTCGGAGGTCAGGCAGGCCCTGTTTCAGTTCGGCACCCTGGATGTCTACGATCTGAAGAATGTGGACATGGCAAAGCTGCAGTATGGAAAGGTTTCGGCCATGTCGGGCCATGCAGCCTTTGAAGCCATCACGAAAGTGATCGAGCTCGCGCAGAAAAAGGAGATCGACGCCACCGTGACCGGGCCGATCAACAAGGAATCCATCAACCTGGCCGGGCATCATTATTCAGGGCACACGGAAATTTATGCCCATTACACCCACACGGAAGATTACACCATGATGCTTGCCCACGAAAACCTGCGCGTCGTCCACGTCTCGACGCACGTGTCCCTGAAAGAGGCCTGTGCACGGGTCAGGAAAGACAGGGTGCTGAAAGTCATCAAGCTCGCCTGGGAAGCCTGCCGGAAGATCGGGATTGCCGATCCCCGGATCGGGGTGGCTGGCCTCAATCCGCATGCCGGGGAGAGCGGCATGTTCGGCAGAGAGGAAATCGACGAGATCATCCCTGCGATCGAGGCGGCAAAGGCGCTGAAGATCAACGCCGACGGGCCCATCCCGCCGGACAGCCTGTTCTCGAAGGCCAAGGGCGGTTTATACGACATCGTCGTTGCCATGTATCACGACCAGGGTCACATCCCCCTCAAGGTTGTCGGTTTCAACTGGAACGAGAAGAAGCAGAAATGGGATTCCATCAGCGGGGTGAACATCACCCTCGGCTTGCCGATCATCCGGAGCTCGGTGGATCACGGCACGGCATTCGGCAAGGCGGGCAAGGGCACGGCGTCTGAATTGAGCCTGGTGCACGCCATCGAATATGCAATCAAGATGACTCGCAATTAGCGGTTGAGGCCCTGGGAATCGTTGGATGCAAGACGGCCACGGGCCGTCCTCAAAACCTTCAAAGAACAAAGGAGGATGCTATGAAACGCTTTAGCTTGCTGNCATTGNTNTTTACGNTGGCCGTTGCGATGTTNGCCGTCCCATGCGCATGGGCGGCCGATCCCGTCAAGCTGGTNTTCGCNTCNGCCTACGCGCCGGTGGACCACCAGAGCCAGACGCTGGTGAAATTCGGCGAGCTGGCCGAGAAGTTCAGCAGCGGCAGCCTGAAGGTGAATGTGGTTGTCGGCGGCGTCCTGGGCGGCGAGCGGGATGTGGCCGAGGGGATCCAGGTGGGCACGGTCAACGGGGCGATCCTGGGCGGTATCCTCCAGAACTTCGACCCGGCCATGTCCATTCTCGAGTTTCCCTTCCTCTTCAAGAACGACGCGCACGTGCGGGCCGTCATGGAAGGGCCGGTGGGCGACAAGATCCGGGCCCGGCTGATTGCGAAGACCAACATTCGCATCCTCTACTATGTCATGAGGACACCCCGGGAGCTGACCACCAAGAAACCCGTCAAGAGCCTTGCCGATGTCAAGGGCATGAAGATCCGCGTCCCGGAGATGCAGGCCCACCTCGAGACCTGGAGAGCCCTCGGGGCCACCCCCACGCCGCTGGCCTTCACCGAGGTCTACACGGCCCTGCAGCTCGGGACGGTCGACGGGCAGGAGAACCCCCTCGGGGTCATCTACGCCAACAAGTTCTACGAAGTCACCGAGTACCTGGCCCTCACGGACCACCT
>JGI20214J51650_10002056_pt1 | contig 12752 bp, 9 predicted proteins | sample WetSurMetagenome_FD_51650 | JGI IMG/M metagenome (IMG submission 51650)
AACCGGTATTTTGCCATCTCCGGCACATAATCACGATATATTACCCTGTCTCTCTGGGTAAGAATAAGATTGGTTGTCTTATCGTAGGAAAAGATGATTGATGGAAAACGATCATACCCGAAATGCCATGGCACAAGATCTTTTTCAGTCAGGTACCGGGTTTTAAGGTTTTGGGCAGTTCTCTCTTCGGGTATCAGCAACATCTCAGAAAACCTCCCGGGTGCAGCGGTAAGGCCGGAAACGGGTACCGTGACATTACGGTATTCAAAGAAAAAATTCATACCTGAGATCTCGGTACGGGTTGTCTGGGCATTCACATCCATATTGTAGGGAGAGCCATAGAGGTTAAGCAGGCCGGACAGGAACAGACCGACCAGTACAACAATTACTATGATCCTGGCTGCACCGGGAATGAGACGCCTGTTGCTGTCACGGCCCCGGATCAGCAGATATGAAAGGAGAAATGCGGTAAAAACCGTTCCCAGAATGGCCGTATACGTGACTAATCTGAGAGGACCAAAACCGAGGTGAAAAAAATATAATATGACAAGGAGAGCGCCCACTATTGCCCATGGGCCGTATAATAAAAAAAGAGTGTTCAGGCCCTGTTTTTTGTCAGCCATTTTCCAGAGCAGTGAAATGGCGAGTATGGACATAATTACAAGAATAATCGGATTGCCATACTGCTTTAGGATAACCTCCACGACATTATAGCCATACCCCTGGGCGTACGAGACCTGATCCATCAGGGCTGTCAGATAGGATGTTCCCCCTTCGGCAATGATCTTGCTCCACATCTCGAGTATTGTCCAGCGCCACGATGAATACATGGACTGCCAGAAATTGAACCAGATCAGTAAGATCAGGGCAGGTATGATCACTTTTAAATTTATCAGCCTGTTTAGTTTCAGGAGACTGATATCCCGTTTGCGAACAACATTCCACAGATCATACAGGGCATACGGGATCCAGAGTGTCAGCAGGCATAACCCGATGAATACCGAAGGGACCGGGTGAAATACCGGAAAGAGAATGAGCATGATACAAAACAGCACCGTCCATGAAATATCATTGCTTTCAAGATACCTGAACATCAGGAAAAGGACGAGCGGAATGAACAGATTGGCCAGATAATTCGGGGTAAGATTGAGATAAAAATACCCATAGGCAAATGTACAGCTGATAATAACGGCGATGACCGGTTCGATCCCACGAGGGGAAAAGAAGCGGACGAAAATGTAGATGAAAAGAACAACGAACAAGCTGAATAACAACGGGATAATCTTGCTTAAGACTACCGGGTCAAGTGTTGTAACGAGGCTGATTTCAGCAAGAAAAATATGAGTTACGGGATAAAATAATGTTTCAGGTATATGTCCGCTCTGCAGGATCTCATTGATCCATCCGATATGACTGGCAGGATCGCCCGATATTGCCCACATAAAATATCCCCTGATAATAAAAAGACTCAGGCAGATCGCGTAACAGAGAAGAATCAGCAGCAACCCGCATTTCCAGAGTATTCCCGACTCCCCACCCTTGTCTGATACCGACAGGACAACAAGGGTGATTCCGGCGAGTACTGAAGATACCAGAGCAATCCAGAGAACCAGTGGTGTGGAATAATACAGTGAGGACTCAAAACCCTTCGACGGGGTGTTCCAGGTAATCATGAGCGCGACAGAAAGAAACAAAAACAGGACGGTCAGGATAATTTTCCAGAAACGCTGAACGTAAAGGCTGCCGCTCGTCAAAACAAGGCTGTCCTGAATTCCTGATGCAGGTTCATTCATGGTTTGTCAACGTTCCTTTTTTTTAGAAAAACAATGTTGTTCTTTCATGCTCTCTGTATCCGCCAGCATGGGTGTTCCCGGGTTGCAATTCTGGTAGATACTTTATTTCCCTTCACATTTAGACGTGTTGTTTTTTCATGTTCAGGCAGGAGGTTATCCTTCATGTTCCCATTGTTATACTATAATTCCGGTGTGGTTTCTCCCGTGATTATGGAACGGGTGATTACCACAATTTTTTTCTCAGGTGGTACACCGCTGCAGTCATGGCGATAGTTACTAAAAAAAACATTCCGTAGGATATTCTCCCCATGATCCTGTTTTCCCCGACGTCATTACTCTGCGGGTGTTTTCCCTCCGGCCGAATACCTCCCGAGTCCATTCCCCTTTCTCGTCAAACCCGCAATTCTTCAGGTATCCGACGGGAAGATCAGGAGTCTCAGACGGTCCAGGTAATCGAAGAGCCAGGCCCACCCGGACGGTGCCCNGGTTGGGGTTTCCGTGAACCGGACAGTTGCCGGCAGTGTCCCGGAAGTCACCTTGCCGGTAAACGAAGTTTCGGGTGTTACTGCTGGTGTTGCTACCCGTGGCACTACCGGAAGAGAACCGTTCCTTACCTGGGCAGTTGATGCGTTGATCATCAGGGANGATTCATCNACAAACTCAAAATCATTCAATGACAATGTATGCAAATCATCTAAACTGGAAAAACGATTGTCCTTTTCAATATTTAGCGATACCCCCTGGGATCCCCGGTCCATGATGATTACACCATATTTTTTCAGTGCGGTTGCAACTACTTTTGCCTCCGGTCCAAACGATGAGATATTCACACTGTCTTTTAATCTCATCCTCTGGCTGTAATCCGGAAATTCACCGGCATGTGACCATGCCTGATTATTTTCAGGTGGTTTATGTGAACCTGGCCACGTAACAGAATAATTTACCTGCACGATAACTCCGCCTACGGCGTGTTCAACGGCCCCAGCATGCACTTCATCATACCTGACTAATCCGGCAATCTCGGGAACTCCGGCAGCATTGATCGAAGCCAGTCCATAGGGGGGGTGGAGTACATCATTGGGTTGTATACGATACCCGTTCAGATCCCAGACAAATTCTCCCGTGCAACTCCAGGAGTTCCCACCTGTGTTTACCATCTGGAAAAATTCATAGACCTTATGTTCATCGGTATCAACGATGATCATATGCCGGTCAGAATTGTCAGTCTGTACTTTGGATATAGCAGTAACCGGTGCGTTAATCCAGTCTGAATTTCCATTTGGGGGCCCGTTTGCCCTGAATGCTACTGGTACGTGGGGTGTCGAAGAATTAACCCAGTTGACCGGTATCTCGTCGTATACCCAGATGTGGTCTTCATATCCCGTGCACCAGCCTTCCCCGCCACATTTAGATACAGAATATGCTATCATATTTTTAATCCAGGCGGATCCGATTGATGTTACCGGTAAATCCGTAACGGGAGTGTTCCATACATGGTCGGGAGGGAAATAGGTCATACCGTGCGAATCCGGGGCAGCCGCCGATACTGCTGATACTAGCAGCAAAAGCAGTCCCATCACGCCAGCCAGGCGCAGGCCTGAAATATGCAAAGAGAAGAACGTATCCTTAAAAGACCGTACTGCGAGAGCTGTTCTTTTCACAGGGCAGTTTTCACCTTCCCCGGACGGAACAGCTGATCGTTTCATGGTGATGATACCTGATGAACTATGGACTCAAAATTTTCCACAATGGTATCCCATGAATACTGGTGAATGAAATTTTTTGCCTCACCGGATAGCATGCGTATCTCATCATCGGACAATGACACGACGTGAGGGATGACATCATTGGGCGTATTCACATAGCGTACCCCGTTCGACACGCCAAATTCCAGCATGACCCCCGGAAGTCGTGTTGCAATCACCGGTTTGTGCATGGCCAGGTATTCATACATTTTTATGGGTACAATATCGTTCATGATCTCATTATTGTATGCCGGTAAAAGGCAGATATCCGCGGCACCGATCAATCCGGGGATCTCTTCATAGGGCTTCTTCCCGGTAAGGATTACCCGGTCTGACATGGCATGGGTCTGCACAATCCGTTTCAGTTCAGGATAATACTCCCCTTCGCCGACAATTAACAATTTCAGGTGAGGATAGTGTTCCTTCATCGTTGCCATATCCAGAACAAGTTCTTTCAGCCCGGAAAAATCATAGATCCAGCCCATAAAAAACAGTACCAGATCATTTTCTGCTATCCCGTATCTCTCCCGGATTGCGGACGTGTTTATGGCCTGGAGATTAAAACGGTTGAAATCGATTCCTCCCGGCACAATATGAATCAGTTTGGGATCAGCCCCCAGGTCTGTCAGGGAACTGATCAGTCCTTTATTGATCGTGAAGATAATCGTGGATTTTTGAATAATTTTCTTTTCAATGTACCTGGCAACCGGAATGAACGGACCGGGGATACTTAACAGATGAACAATATCAACCCAGTAATAGGCATAGGGTATGTTCTTCCTCTTGCCGAAAAGCGCTCCCCAGTAATTACTGATCACGCTGGAATAACCGATAATCACATCAGGCCGGAATTGTTGTAGCTGTTTCCTGATCTCAACATAGGAAGTCACGGTAAAGGAGATATAGTCAAGAACGGGAATTTTCACAAAAGCCGGCCGGATATAGTGAACGAACGCACCTGCATAAAACCGGTTGACCTTCGGGTCATCGATTCTTTCTGAAAAAATAGAAGATTTTTCCTCCTTCCAGAGCTGATTGAATCCGATAACTACAATCTCATGACCCCGTTTTGACATCAGCTCCATCAGATGATGCTGTTGATGAGGTCCTTTTTTCTGCCAGTCTGCATCTTGTACCAGGAGAATCTTCATGTCAGATCACTACAAAAGAATATGAAAAGGGACTCTATCCTTCTTTTCTGCACGGTGTAAACGGGTTTCTTACGCGGAATATTTTATAAATATTCACCTTTTTTAAAATTCCGCACTCTTCTCAATATGTGCCCGNTTCTCCTCAAACCACGCGTGCACCTTCACAAGGCCGTCTTCAAATTTCATNGCGGGTTTATACCCCAGTTTCTTCTCTGCTTTGGTGATGCAGGAAAGAAGCCGTGTTTTGACATCCCAGTCCCGGCGGGGAGCAAACCTGATTGCGGCCGGGTTTCCGGTCAATTCATTCACCAGGTTTGCCATATCAATGACCCGCTGTTCCCTGCCGGCACCGAGATTGAAGGCTTCACCCACTGCCTGCTCTTTGATTCCCATTGCCAGGAGGCCGTTGACAATATCCCCTACATAGGTCCAGTCACGGGTTTCTGTACCGTCACCGGTGATGGGAAGGGGCATTCCTTTCATCGCCCAGTAAAAGAAGTTGGGGATGACATTCCGGTATTTCCCGGGAACTTCACCGGGGCCGAATGAATTGAAGAACCGTGCATTCACGATGGGCATACTGTAGAGATTGTGGAAATAATTTGTGTAGAGCTCCCCGAGAAGCTTGGTGACCTGGTACGGGGTGTGGAGGTGAATTGAGACATCGTGTTCCTCAAATGGCATCTTTGATTCAAGACCATAGACCCCGCAACCGGAAGATGAGTAGACAAACCGGTCCACATCCACCAGCTGGGCATACTGGAGCACTTTTAGTATACCAATCCCGTTCACCATCAGGTCTTTTTCCGGGTTATCGACAGAGTTCTGGTTTGCGAAGTGGGCAGCAAGATGGTAGACGATATCCGGTTTTGATTTAAATGCCCATTTCAGATTTTCATCATTGAGGATATCTCCCCTGATGAACTGGATCTTCGGACTTTTCGGAATATTCCATTCGTACGAAGAGGAGAGGTTGTCAAGAATGATGATCTTTTCCGTATCATACGTATCCAGTGCCCTGACAAGGTTCCCCCCGATTGCTCCTGCACCGCCGGTGACAAGAACGGTCTTTTTCTTAAAACCCTCCCGTAGTTCATTCATTTAAATGTACTCCCTACCCGGTAGTACCATTTCATCCAGTCAACGGTCCGCCTGATCCCTTCCTTTGGTGATACTTTCGGGTCATGCTTCAGGTCACGGACAGCCTTTGAGAAGTCCATGGTCTTTATTTTTGTGGTAAACGGTTCGGCTTCTTCGTACGTTACCAGGGAATCATCCCTGCCGACTGCCTTGAGAATAAGGTCCGAATACTCCTTGATCTCCATCTCCCATTCGGTCTTCCCGCCGACATTGTACACCTCACCCGGTATGAAATTGTCAGCAATATTTGCCCATGTGCGGCAGGAATCCTCGACATAATCGATGATCCGTTTGTGGCCTTTGAACACCGTGTACGGTTTATTGAACAGTGCATGGTAGATGAATTTGGGAATGAAGCCACGGTAAGGGTTGTAATGTTCATGGGGGCCATAGCAGTTGACGGGCCTGACCCTGACCGTCTCGGTCTTAAACATCTTGGCAGAATTCATGCACATCAGTTCTCCTGCCCATTTGGTGATGGCATAGTCATTCATCTGGTAGGTCTCCCTGATGGGATTATTCACCATGACATCTTCAGACATGATCCCGTCATAGTCACCATAGACCTCTGCACTGGAAAAAAATATCATCCGGAATTTAAGTTTTTCCTGAAGCCGTTGCAGATGTTTTGTGCCGATTACGTTGGTCTGCCAGAGATTCTCAAAATAATCTTCACCGTTCCACCTGCCATATTCGGCGGCGAGATGGTACACGTAATCGAATGCTGATCTCTCAAAAACACGTTCGATCTGCCGGAAATTGCGGACATCGGCCCGGACATAGTTGTCCCGTTCGGTATTGTAGAGATCGAGTGCCAGGACTTCGTGTCCCCGTTTCTGCAGTTCGTTTACCAGATTTGTCCCAATAAATCCAGCGCCACCGGTTACCAGTATCTTTTTTGATTTCATGTCACCCTCCTTCACTCTATCTGGTTTTACTTTTTTTTAATACTTACGCCGTGATCAGATGGTCAGTTTTTTTTTTGCCTGTTCGTCCCGTCTCTTTCGCTGCCACTTTCCAACCCNTGACGGTCTTTTAATGGCGTTGTTCCCTGATGATCAACACAAGAGTGTTGAGCAACAGTGCAGCGATGATCAGGAGCATCCCCATAATGAGGCTGACCATGCTTATCATAGACATGCCAAACGGGAATTTCGATGTCGCATAGTAATAATTAAAAGCAGCAGAACCCGTAAGGAGCCCCAGGGTGATGAAAAATATCCCGGGAAGTCCGAACATAACCATGGGCCTCCGGTAAATGATCGTGTTAATGACCCGGGAAAATACCCCTACCCCATGTGTTACCGGGTTCTTTTTGTGTTTATGGGGGACATCGTAATTTACCGTTATGGGGACTTCCATGATGGGAAGCCCCATGGCGGAGAAATGATCTATCATGTCCGATTCAACATTATAGCCATCGGACTTGAAGTCCAGATTGTCGAGAGCCTGGCAGGAAAGTGCCCGGAATCCCGACTGCGAGTCCGTGACCTGGCTTTTTGAGCCTATATTGGTAAAGAGATCGAGAGTCTTCTGCCCGATCTGACGGTACGCCGGTATTCCTGTGTTCCTGACCAGAAAACGGGATCCGATCACAAGATCTGCCTTTCCTATACTGACGAGGCCGGCAACCCTCTGGATCTCCCGAGGATCGTGCTGTCCATCGGCATCGAGCATCACCGCCACCCTGCAACCCGTTTTACGGGCATGGGAGAGACCTAAGAGCAGTGCATAGGCTTTCCCGGTATTCTGATCGAGACGGATTACATCAGCCCCGGCTAATTTTGCCACTTCGGCAGTCCTGTCAGTGGACCCATCATCAACGACAATGACACGTTCGACATACTGCTGTGTCCGGAGCACAACAGAACCAATGACGAGCTCTTCATTATACGCGGGCAGGACTGCATAGAGACCCTTATGGTTGGGTTCGACGTCCTGCACCTGGATAAGGTGTAAAGCACATGATGGGGACGCCTTCATTTCAAACAGCCCTTATAATCCTTTGATGCACGAATGAGTTTCATGGTATTATTATTTCAACTACCGGTAAATTTTAGAATTATATTATATAATAGGTTGCAAGGCGACAGTGTCTGGCGGTTCCGGTGGTGGGATACGATACTTTTTTGAGGTCGGATAAAAAATGGGTATAATCACATTCCAACGACGTACATTTCTTCACGATGTATCAAAAAACTCAGAAATGACGCTCCTCCAAGGCGTCCGGCTTATGCCTCTGCCCCCGCCGCTGTGGCGCACCTGAACGATGCAATAAACCTGCGTGATCCCCATAAGACCTGAAAAATCCCTATGTTAAAAAAAGAACAACGTTTTCCGTCTGTGAATTCAGTACTTCGAGTATTCACTTTTTCACACCTAACATCGATAGTTATTTTCGTGGTTAAAATCACTTCACCCGGACTTTTATGTGCTGTGTTCATAAACGAGCTCTGCCTCGTGCTATTTTTCCAGATCCTTTGAAAGGTTTTCAGACGTTTTCCTGAGGGTAAAAACCATCTGGAGTGCCAGGAAAAAAAAGGAAACGATAAAAACCGGCAGCAGGATTATTATTTCGGGACCAGGCCGGAAAGTATCAGAGTGTTCCCCGTGTTCTGCACTCTTCGATGATGCAGCGGGCTGCATCACCCCTGCCGAACGGGTTATTCCAGGTACGCGGGATATCAATCATCCGCTCGGCTGCACCCAGCATCGTTGCCGGATTTGTACCTGCGAGGATATTTGAACCTGTCTCTATGGTCTCGGGTCGTTCCGTATTTTCCCGAAGCGTAACACACGGTACCGAGAGGATACAGGCCTCTTCCTGGACACCCCCGGAATCCGTCAGAAGCAATGCAGCTTGTGATTCCAGCAGGAGGAATTCAAGGTACCCGACCGGGTCGATGACCCGGATTCCTTCGGTTGAGAGCGAGAACTCACTGACCATTTTCTGTGTCCTGGGATGCATCGGGAATAGTACGGGAAGATCGAAATGCTCCGAGATCGTTCTGAGACCGGACAGTATATCGGTCAGGCGGGTGACATCATCGACATTCTCTGCACGGTGTGCAGTTACGAGAAGATACCCCTCAGGTTCAAGGCCAAGTTTTTCAAGCGGNTGCACTTTTTCCTGCCCGATCCTGATGTTCTGGNGGACTGCATCGACAACCGTATTGCCGGTAACCGTAATCTTGTCTGCAGGAATTCCCTCACGGAGCAGGTTCTGGCGTGAAGTTTCCGTGGGAGCATATAACTGATCCGCTATATGATCGGCAACGATACGGTTGATCTCTTCGGGCATGGAACGATCAAAACTCCGCAGACCTGCCTCGACATGACCCACGGGGATATGAAGTTTTGCCGCTGCAAGGGCACCTGCACATACGGTATTTGTGTCACCCTGCACAAGGACTATCCCGGGCCGGTGTTTTAAGAGAATTGTTTCCGTACCGGTAAGAATCGCCGCTGTCTGGGCACCCTGAGTTCCCGATCCGGCATCCAGGTTATAGTCCGGTAACGGGAGATCCAGTTGTTCAAAGAAGATCCTGTCCATAGAATAGGAATAATGCTGCCCGGTATGAAGCACCGAGAATGCAAGGCCCTGCCGGGAGCATTCACGGATTACCGGCGACATTTTGATAATTTCCGGGCGCGTACCGATGACAATCAGAATCATGCGAACCTCTTAAAATCCATCCTTGTAACCTCCCGCTACCATTATTCCATCCGGTGCCGGTACGTTTACCTTTTCTTTCATGAGGGTAATTCTCTTTTGATCCTCCCTCATCTTCCTGGTATTGGTACCCTGCGCCTGAATGTGAATATCCTGCCCGGTGAACAGGATGAGGGATGATATGCGAATACCATAAATTCAGGAAAGAGTATAGTATAGTAACCTGAAGGGATCATAATGAACAAGAAACAGATCGCCGCAATTGCCCTTTCCTTGTGGCTGACCGGTATCCTGGTGATCATGCTGTTATCCCAGCAGTTTGACTCAGATATCTTTTTTATTTTCGGGTTTATCGGGTTTCTGGGAATTGTAATGTTCATCCAGCCACACCATACCCGGCCCTCTTATATGCGCCTCATCTGGTATCTTATCGCAGCAGGGTTCATCGTCATTATCGCAATTATCCTCCAGAAGGTCATGGATATCCTGCAACTGGAATTTGTATACTATATTACGTTCCCTGATTTATCCTGGTGAAAGAACCGTAATCCAGAGATTGACGTGCCGGTAGCTTGCATTGATACGATCGCTTCCGGNTACCTCAGGGCCCGGGACCGTTTCATTGAAAAGCAGGAACTCCACCCGGTTATATTCGGTTTTAGCTGCAGACAGAGTGACCGGTAGTACCCGGGTTTCATTATTCATAAGGGTGAATGATTGCCGGTCACTCAGATCCATTGTTTTAACCGAAGAGAGATTTTTACCGGTATCAAATTCCTCACGGATCATCCACTGCTCGATGGTATAGGGGGTATTCCGGTCCTCATGGTTGCCAACGCCGATAAACATCGGATACCCTCGTCCTTCAACCAAGAAGGACGGGTAATTATCAGCGGTCCGGTTTTCCCCGAGAATGAACAGCTCAGAGAATCGTTCTCCTTCCTGCGGGAAAGCGATCACAAACCCGGTGGTAAAAACCGCGGCAAGGATACTGATGACCAGTATTCCGGTGAGGATATGGTCGGTCCTGCTCTCATGGGGGGGCAATACCTCCTTGTGGATTGAACGACCGATTGCGGGAAATGATACCGTGAACCGTTCGTTAACCGGCAATTGAGCCCGCCGGTACCAGGCCACCAGGACCACCAGGAGCGTGAATACGGTTACTACGAGAACAACCGGATCAAGGGTAATCCCCCAGGGGGTGAAATTCAGAACAAGCCCCATCAGGGAGACTAGTGCCAGGGAAAACCCAACCGAGAGTGCAACCCTCTCTGCGACACTGATCTCGCGGACACGGGGGAAAAGAGCCGCAATAAAGCAGTATCCTGGAATGAAAAGGAACAGGGGAAGTGTAAGCACAATTCTTATCGGAAGCGTGTTGATCACGGGCAGGTAGACCGCCAGAACAGAGGCGACAAGCCACACCATGATAAGGATCAGGTCCTGGAAGTGATCCTGTCCGGGAAATGNAGAAACGAGTTTCCTGACAGTGAATTTTTCAGCCATAAGAACCTCCGGTAGTTATCCCGATTAACCCCGAAAAGCCGTAGATACTGGTAGTCTTCAGGGGACCGCGGCAGGAAAAATGCCTGCCGTTTGTGGTGATCGTGTTCACGATAAAAATCACGTTGCCTCACAGGACCAGGGTGCCGGTATGATGTCACCCGGTATCTTTCGTATTTTCTGCATGAATGTTGTATCTCCCCGTAATTCAATATTCCCGCTCTGCCACCGGGAGATATCCTGCGATATGCATGATTTATTGTATTACTGTACTATGTGAAGTAGAGAACTTGTATCCGGGAGGCATGATTATTTTTTTTGCAGTACAATCGGCGTGAAACAGGGAATCATCGAAATGTAATTGTAGTTAGAAAATCATTGAATATGATCTGAAACCATGGTAACGCTGCGGGAAGTTGAAGAAAAGGATCTGGCCCCCCTCGCGGAATTTATGGCACGGGGATTTCCCGATACCCTGGCAAAAGGTATTCCCTATACAACAAAAGAATTCTGGTTTTCCCTGTTCGATTACTGGTGGACCTCAAACCCGGCCTGGACCGTTCAGTTTCCAAGAGGATGGGTCCTTATACATGAATCGGNGATTGTGGGTTTTTTGGGAAACATTCCGATAAGAATCCTGGTGCGGGGAGANCGTAAGATCGCAGCAGCAGCGAATTCCTGGTACGTGGATCCTCAGGTCCGCGGCCTGTCCAGTCTCCGGCTTTTTGATACCTTTGTAAAACAGAAAGGTGTGTCGCTCCTGCTTTCACGGGCGAAGGATCTGTCATATTCGAACCTTCAGGAAAAATATAAGTTTGAAAAATACCGGCTCCCCGCTTCACAGACAGAATATATCTCAATCATCAATAAAAAACCGTTGATATATAATTTTTTAACGTACCTGATTNCGCTACAATTCTCAAAAGTTTCTGAGGTACTGGCGTTCTACAAAAAATCAGGATTGTTCGCGCTTGCCTACATTTATCAGAAGCCGGTNGGCAGTGGAGGCGCATCACAAGATAAAAACTATAATTGTTCTCTGTGTACTTCATGTGATGATACATTTTCCCGGATATGGGAACCCTTTCTGAACTCACACGACATCTCCGTGTCGCGTGACACAAAAACACTGAACTGGCTGTATTTTGCTCAGGCCAGGATGAGTACGCGGGTAGTAATTCAATGCCACAGGAATTCCGATTCATCACTTGCCGGTTATATGGTATTTGACATCCAGCGGGTGAAACCATCCGACATGGGGACCCTGCATCTGATGGAAATATGTGTTGAGCATGACGACCCGGATGTCCTTTCGTCATTGCTTTCGTTTGCCATTGCATGGGGAAAAAAGAACCGGGTTTCATTACTGGTAGTCTGGGCAAACAGCAGGAAAACAGAGGAATATTTTAAGAAAACGTTTTCCCTGCGGAGGTCTGCCATCAAACACCGCTACTTCAGGTTTTCAGGTTCGCCGGATCCGGCTTCAGTCATACGGGAACAGGGTGATGCCCTTCAGGAAAGTATGACCTGGACAAAATGCATTTCGTTCTGATGCGGGGCAACGAGCTCTGCCGGTACATCAGCTGAGTAGTATCCCGGAAAGCGCGTGCATTGTAGGGAGACCTGGTTATTCAAGACTGAGGCTGGCGCGGTTCCTGCCAAAATCACGAGTCCAGGGCACAGTCCTGATCATCTATGATTATGAGAACGAACTTTCATGCCCGATATTTCAGAGATTTTTTTT
>JGI20214J51650_10002057_pt1 | contig 12749 bp, 7 predicted proteins | sample WetSurMetagenome_FD_51650 | JGI IMG/M metagenome (IMG submission 51650)
TCCTTAAAGGCCGTCCGGGCCTCCTTGGGCCAAGCCTCGTCCGGTTCGCGCGGCACCTCCCACTCCTGCCACTTCTTCTTGAGCAACCGATTGAGGCCCGCCAGTGTCGGCCCCAGCCCCTTTTCCCACTTAGCATGAATCGCGTCGATCTCATCGTTGTTGGCGATGGATTTCAGTGTGACGTGCGGCACACGCTCGCAAACGAATCCGCGACGGATGTCGCCGCTATCCCCATCGCGGCCGGGGACGGGAACGCCGGTGACCTCGGTCTCCTTCTTACGGCCTTCGGGCGAATCGGCCAGAAGATAGTATGGGAACCGACTGGCCATGAGGCGCGTGCGGGCCAAAGTCAGGGACACGCGGCTGGTGTCGCAGGTGATCCACCGACGGCCCCACTGTTCAGCCACATAGGCCGTTGTGCCGCTGCCGCAGGTCGGGTCGAGCACCAGATCACCAGGGTCGGTGGTCATGAGCATACACCTTTCAATGACCTTGGTGGCGGTTTGGACGACATAGACCTTCGTATCGGTAAAGCTTCCTGTGCCCGTGTCCGTCCATACGTTATTGACCGGCATGGCTGGAAAATCATCAAGATAGCGAATGTATTGGACTGTTCCACCCCGCGTTGGCCACAAGCGACCGGCACCAGCCAGAGACGCGAGGCCCCGGAGGTCCGTCTTGAAAACACCTTTCCCGGGCGTGTAACGATTTCCTTCAAAGACGAACTCCCGCACATCATTGCCTTGTATGGGGCGTTGACTCGTGAGGTTGTCGGGGCGGAATAGCCGCGACCCTGCCGGCAGCAGATCGGAATTTGCCTTCTCATCCTCGGAGGCGCGATGGTAATCGCCGTTTGGCAACCTGATCAAACTGTAGAGTTCCGATCCTTGAACGCCTGCGGCCTTGCCGAAGTACAGTTGACGGTATTTGAGGTTGGCGATGTCCTTAGCATACCAGAGAATGAAATTGCTTGCAGAAGACAGGTACTTCTCACCCCGGCCCGTAGTTGTTCGGAATGTGATTTGGCTAACAATATTCTCGCCGCCAAAGACCTCGTCAAGGAGTTCGCGAACATGGTGAACGTTCTCGTCGCCGATCTGGACGAGAATTGAGCCAGACTCGGTCAACAAGTTCCTTGCCACAACCAACCGGTCGCGCAGATACGCCAAGTACGAGTGGATACCGAGCTTCCAGGTGTCACGGAAAGCCTTGACCTGTTCAGGCTGGCGTACCACATCCTCGGCCTTCCCGTCCTTCACATCCCGCTTGCGGGTCGAGACCTGCCAGTTCGAACCGAACTTGATGCCGTAGGGCGGGTCCAGGTAGATCATCTGGACCTGCCCCTTGAGGGCCTCCTTCTCGGCCAGGCTGGTCATCACCAAGAGCGAGTCGCCGAGGATCAGTCGGTTCGACCAGTTCCCCTCGTGGTGGTAGAAGTCTACGCGGTCCGAGAAGTCCTCAGGTAGGCCGTTGAAGTCCGAGAAGAAGTCGAGTTGCTGTTCCCGCGGTCCCTTAGCCTTCTCGGTGGCCTGGCGGAAATCCTCGACGATGGCCTGCGGGTGAATCTTCTCCTGGATGTAGATCGGCACCGCCGGCACTTCCAGCGGCTTCGCGTCGTCCTCATCCTTCCCCTTCCACACCAGTTGCGGGTCGAGGTCCGGGTCGCGCGGATAGAGTACCGTCTTCGGCGCTTGCTCATCCTCGCGCACGAAGTCCCGCAGTTCCTCCGTGGGAATGTTCTTCCGCTTGTCCTTGTGCCGGACGGCGTCGATCTTGGCGGCCGCCTTATTGCCGCTATTCTTGCGTGCCATGTTACTCCTCGTCGAGGCTATTCATTGAAGCCTTCGATGGCTTCTTGAACCCGCGTTATCGCCCGGTTGAACTTGACCTTGGCCGTTGTCTTGGCGGCCCAGAACCGCTCGAATTGACGGTCGTGCCCCTTCCTGTCGCGGAAGAACCGGGAGATATCCAGCTGCTTGGCACCCTTGCCACGGGTATGCCTGTAGTACCTTATGACCTCGGCGAATACCTTGTTGATGACCTTTCCCAGGGGAACAACCAAGTCCGTCTCCTGTCGCTCGCTTAGAAGATGGAAGGCCCTCGCATTTCTCCCTGCCCGGACCAGTGATGCCAAACGAGACCAAGCGAAGTTGAGCACCAGCCACTTGGCATAGCCGCGCTGGGGATTTCCACGTGCCCAGTAGGTGACTTCTCGGAGCAGACGGTATCGTGTGAGGTAGAAGTCGGGGTCGGTGTTGGGGAAGACTTTGCCGTAAAACTCCTCTTCGAAGAGGTTCTCCTTGCCGAGCCTAAGCACATAGGGGTCGAGGTCACAGCCGGCAACGGCGGTGGCGACTTCTTCCTTCTTGACGAGGTGATAGTTCTTGGGGGCAGTCCGGCGGGCCTCACCTTTGCTCTGGCGCTTGCGGATATAGACGTAGCCGATTTTGCGAAAAGATCGCTCCAAGTCGATCTGGATGCGGTCGTTGGACATAAGGTCTGAGGCCGTGATCTTGTTCTGCCAGTTGGTGCCGGCCACGATGCGCGACACGAGGGACTCAAAGCCATTGTGGTCTTGGTCCGCTTCCCTCGGGACACGAATGACCTTGACCAGGACGCTGCCGCGCGCAGCCTCTGCGGGGTGGGCTGCGAGCGCGCGGGTCGTCTGTTGGCCGTTGATAATCTGCGGATTTCCGACCTGAAGAACATCGCGTCCGTGGACGGAACGCTTCACGGCTTCGTCGCACAGGATGGTGATGCCGTTGTTGTAGTAGAAGAACCGTTCAGGTTCGTCCTTCAGCGTGGCGACCATGCTGCGGTTGACGTCGGTTGCCCCGCCAAGGTATCCGCGGATGTTCCGGGCGAAGATGCGCGGGCCGGCAAAGTCGTACATGGCGCCTACGCGGTCGCCGCGCATCGAGAACACCCATGACTCGATGTCCATCAGGTCGTCATACCGTTGCGAGACGCCGTTGACGGTGACGTCGGGGCCCCTCTCCATTTCCAGGTCGAGCGTGGGAATCGGCGGTGCCACGCCATCGAGGTAGTCGCGGAGTAGAAGCATGAGCCGTCGACCGTCGAGAATCTCGACACGTACATTGCCTTTGGCCTTCTGGGCGATATACACGGCATCATCACGCGCCGACGGCGCAACCTTGCCCGTCGTCACGAAATACAGAAGGGCGCCATAACCATCTTTGAGGACGCGCTTGCGGGCCGTCTTGAGCTTCTCGGCCGAGTGGGGCTGCATATTCGCCGTATACTTGGCGAAGGCCTTACTGTCTTCCTCGGTCAGGTGGTGTGCCAATTCCGCAAAGCTGAGGACGGCGTCGCGACCCTCTGTCTTCTCATTCAAGGTCCGACGGTACTTGGCCTGCACGAGAAAAACGACCCGCGCCGCGTCATCTACAAAGACGCCATCAATCCCCTTGTCTCGGGAGCCCCCTGACACAGCTTCAGCAGCGAGGTCTTCGCTCTCGGTGACATAAGCCCGGAAGAACCAGAGAACAAAGAGGTCGTCTGGCGAAAGACTGCGGTGCCGGGAACCGATGTCCTCAAGCGTTGTCTTGAGGTCCTGGAACACCAGGTGGCCATCGTTCATGCTGGACCTCCCTCGTTTTCAGGTTCGTTTTGCCAAACGCGAGCGGATCGTGTTCTCTGCATCCCACGGATCGACAATCTCGATGAAGTCCCAACGACCCCAGGAGCCCGCGTTGTTTACGGCGGGGACCCAGAGGTTGCGGGCGGTGGAGACCTTGGCTTCCTTTTCCTTGTCGCGCTCGCCGGTGACCTCGACGAGGAGGTTCAGCGGGTCGTCACGGCCATGCCCATCATCCAGCCGCACGATGAAGTCCGGCATGTAGTGACGCTGGTCGCTGCTGATAGTGTACGGGATCAGGAACCCCAGGTTATGATTCTTGACGTAGGCGATGACCTCGTCCATCTCTTCCAGGACCTGGGCCATCTTTTGTTCCCACGACTCGGTGTCGCAGACGACGTGCGAGATGTGGCACTTCCTGGGGTCGGTCTTGTACGTCGGGCGCGTAGTGTCGAAGTCCACGAAGCGGGTGCTGCCGACCGTATCGTAGGGCTTGGGAATGGGCAGGAGGCGCTTGGTGCCCGAGTCGGTCGCCACGATGGCCTGGTAGATGCGGTCGCAGGCATCGTGGGCGTTCTCGGCCAACAGGAGGAGTTGCGGGAACGTGTTGTCCTTCAGGGTGAGGCACTCCCGCAGCCACCGGCGGACGATGGCCACAAGGTCTGGGAAGAGCCAGGGCTTCGGGTTCTGGTCCTTGTCGCGGAAGTAGTGGTCGTGAATCTCGCGGGCGATGAGGAAGGCCACCTCCTGCTCGCGGTGGGCCTTCAGGTCGTCGAGCGTGTGGATGGACGACTGGCCGACGATGGGTGCGTTCTCGACCTTCGTGGGCACGTGCTCGGTCGTAAGGGCCAGTTTAGAGTCGGCGGTGAACTTGGCGGCAAGGCGCTCGGCCGGGAGGTCGTAGCGGTAGCCGTCGATCCGCGGGAAGGTGATCTCGCAGGCGATGCGGTCTTCCAGTGCCCGGACGCGGGTCGGGATGGGGCCAGGCCTGGGGTCGGTGGTTGAACCGGAGCACGGAATGAAGGAGAACGGCACGCCGTAGACCTCGGCATACTCGACGGGGAAGCCGTCGAACTCCAGCGTCTCGCCGCTGGGCAGCGGGACGGTCACCCGCTCGATGCCGTAACTCATCCGGCGGAGGCCTCGGCCTACAACCTGCTCGCACAGGAGTTGCGTGCCAAAGGCCCGAATGCCCAGGATGTGGGTGACGGTGTTGGCGTCCCAGCCCTCGGTAAGCATCGAGACGGAGACGACGCAGCGGATGTGCTCGCCCAGTTTGTCGGGCTTGCCGACGGTGTTCATGACCTCGCGGAGGAGGTCCTCATCGGTCAGTTTCTCGACGTCGCGGTCGGGGAACCGTTGGCGGTACTCGGCCTTGAACTCGTCGATCTCGCGCGAGGCGGCGGCCTTGAAGTCGTCGCTCATGCCCTCGTCGGATTCGAGCTGCTCGGAATCGACCAGGATCGTGTTGGGGCGAAGGGTGAAGCGGCCGCCATCGACGTTACTGAAGAGGGGCAGTTTGCCGGGGACGGCCACAACCGTTTCGTCGGGAAGGGTCTTCTCCCAACCCGCGATGTAGTCGAAGACCATCTTGGAGACGTTCGTGTTGTTGCAGACAACGATAAAGACCGGCGGGGTGAGGCCGTTGGCGCGGGCCTCCTCGTTCTTCTCCCACCGCTGGAAGCACTTGGCGTAGTTGGCGTAGAGGCTCTGGAGGGCGCCCTCGAGGACGGCCGGCAGGACGGGCTCGCCGCTGACGGCCTGCGTGCCGCGACCCTTCTTGGGCAGGTCATCGCGGATGCGGAGCCAGATGTTGCGGTACGTAGGCTGCTCGCCCTGCATAGCGTTATCGGCCACCGGGACGCGGGGAACTTTGACGATGCCCGACTCGATGGCGTCGATGAGAGAGAAGTCTGAGACAACCCAGGGGAAGAGCGTGCCCTCGGGATAGCCTGAGCCGCGTAGGAAGAATGGCGTGGCCGAAAGGTCATAGACAGCCTTGATGCCAAGCTTGCGCTGGACGGCCTCTAGGCCGCTGATCCACACGCGGGCGGCCTCGTCGCGCCGCTCGGCCTCTTTGCGGTCGTCGCCGGTCAACTTCTCTTCCTCGCCTCCGGCGCGGCGGCGGTAGCAGTGGTGGGCCTCATCGTTGATGACGATGATGTTGCGCTTCGAGCCGAGACCCCGGCACACGCGGCGGACCATCTCGCCCTCGGACTCGGTGAAGGCCGACGACCGCCCATTCTCCTTGCGATCACCGCCGGCCAGGATGTCCTTGGTGAGTTTGCCGGCCTTGACCTTCTCGCGGGGCTTGAAGGTGTGAAAGTTCGTGATGATGATCTTGGCCTGCTGCACCTGGTCCATCAGGTCCGACGGCACGATGTCCATCGCCCGGTAGTAATTGCCGGGGTCGCTGGGCAGGAGCACCCGCAGGCGGTCGCGGATGGTGATACCCGGTGTACAGACCAGGAAGGAGTCGGTGAAGCGGGCGTCCTGCGGGTTGGCGATCTTGTTCAGCGTCTGCCAGGCGATGAGCATGGCCATAACGACCGTCTTGCCGCTGCCGGTGGCCATCTTGCTGGCGATGCGAAGCAGGCCGGGGTTGGCGTCCTCGTTGAATCGGCGGAGGTCGTTCTCGATCACCGTGTCGCCGTACTTCTTGGCGACCTCGGCGATGTAGATGAGCGTTTCGAGGGCCTCAATCTGGCAGAAGAAGAGGCGGCGACTGCGCTCGGGGCTGCGCCAGTACTCCAGGAGACGGGCGGTGACGCGGGTCACGTCGGTCGTATAGCGGCCCTCGCGCCAGACCTTGACCTGGCGCCGGATGGCATTGACCGTCTTGTTCTCTTCGATCCGGTCCCCGGTCCACTCCGTCTCGAAGTAGAGCTGCTTGGCATTAGCCTTCTTCTTGGGCTGGGCGATGGGGATGAAATAGCAGCTGTCTCGGCGGCCGGGGATAATCTGGTCGGTGATGCCCCCCTCGGCGAAAAGAAACTGCCGCTGGGGTTCCTCGAAGGGAGAGTTGATGATCGGATTCTCGATGACGACCTGATTAGGCATCTAGCGCGACCCCCCAGCGTTTGCAGATACTAACCGTCCAACAGATGGGTCAAGACTGACGCACGCATTCTACAATGTCGGTGGGGGGAATCAACATCGAAGGGAGGGGGCATGGGACAAGCTGGTAGGGTGGTTGCACGCTGGCAGTGAGAAGGGGGCTAGAGCGTAAGGCGGTATCGCTACTGCTGCAGGAAAGCATCTACGGCTACCTGCCAGGGTAGCGGCAGCCGACTACGTCGCCGCCCGCGTCCGGGGTGACTATCGCAGGTAGCCCGGCGCATGATCGTCGCCCCGCCGGTGGCGGGCCCGACCGATGTGCGAGACAGTGAATCCCGCCTCCAGGCACCTCTGGCGGAACCAGTCACATTCGCAGCCCAGGGCCTGCCGCCCATGAAGGCGCCGCTCGACGCCGAAGAGCGGGCGATCCCCTGCGGCCAGGCGCTCCAGGACGTGTCGGCTGACGCGCACCAAGCCCATGTGGACGGCCGTGGGGTCCTGCCAGCGGGCGGTCTCGCCGTACTCCACCCCGACCACGTTGCCCGGGGCCGTCAGGATGGGGTCGCTCTCCGGGCCTGGCTCGATGTCGCAGTCCGCAAAATAGACCTCGGTGATGTGGGCCGGCAGGAACCGACATTCATGCGCCACCTGGCAGCGGATGACGTCGAGCCAACCCCGCTCGCACCTGCGTCGCTGGCCCAGGGGCTCCGGCAGGAAATGCCGCTGCATCCACTGAGAGAGCGCCCAGGACACCGAATCGGACGGCCAGGTCAGGACGTAGATGAGCCGGTGGGCCGGCGGACTAGACGCACTCAAGGGCGCCCTCCCACTGGAACCAGTATTCGAGCGTGCCGCTGGGCGTAAGGAGCGGTCTCATCTTGACCACCGCGCCCACGCGGGCCTTGGCGTCGCCGTCCAGAACGCCGGCCTCTTCGACGCCGTTGTAGCAGGTCCCCGACCACCCACCCGTCACGGCCGTCCACCCGCCGCGGCCGTTGGTTGTCTTGCGGACCTCCTCGAAGGCGTAGTTCCAAGGCGTGCCAGGAATATAAACCGACCGAGAGGCACTCGTGATCCTGGCCCAGAATTCATCGGTCTGGGTGCCCATCTTCAGGTAACACCAGTAGCCCTGATCGGGGCAGTCGTTCAACGCGGCGTCGGTGCGATAGAGTATCTCGACGCCGCAGTCGGCAGACCGCAGGCGGGCCGTGCTGGCCGATCCACTCAGAAAGTCAGGGAGCGCGTATCGCTGCCGAAGCCCGAGGAACTTGACGACCGCCGGCGTCACACCCATGATCATGGCCCGGCCGACCTCGCCAATGGCGAGTGGCTGCTGGAGGACGGCGAACGGACGCCAGGCCAGCGGCGCGGCAGCCGACAATACAAAGCAGTGCTGCCAGGTAGGGAGTTCTTTGGCAACGGCCGGGTTGAAGACCGACCCTACCAGTCCGACGACGGAGAACCGGTCCAGGGCATTGCCGGAATCGTTCCGCACCCAGATCATGCCATTGGGCAGTTTCGGCGCTGCGCCGGGGCCGGGCGAGTCGAACCGCCTCGCCTTGGCCCCCTTGACCAGGTCCTGGAGGGCGTTATAGGTCTCGGCCGGCACAGAGAGCCGGTCGCCTGGCATCACCTTCCTGAAAGGGTCGCCGGGCATGCGTCAGGTTCCTATCTGCAGGTCAGCGAAGTCGGCCTCTTCGTACACCCGCTCGGTGTAGGCGTACCACGGCCGCATCCAGAGGGACTTGCCGAGGCCGCCGCTGTCGACGACCTCGGGCCGCGAGCGGGTCCACAGGTACTCCCAGCCCTTCTTCGCTGGCACGGTGATGTCGCCGATGGTGATGCTCGTGACGTTGGGCGAGGCAGCGAACTTGTACGTGATCTCCCAGAAGGGATTGGCGCCCCGGCGGCTGCCGGTGGCGCCCAGGAACAGGCACTCGCCGGCGGCGCAGCCCTTGAAGGCGGCGTTGCATACCTTGCCGGTCAGCCGGAACAGCGTGCCCTTGTAGGTGTTGTCGACGAACGCGAAGGTCTTGTGGTGCGTCTCCGAGAAGGAGTAGACCGGGATGGTGATGTCGCAGCCGGCAACGTGGTCCTCGGTGGCCCCGATCATGTTCTTGGTGTCAGGGGCGGTGTCGCCGAACCGGCCGCACCTGTGAGTCGTCTCCTTCGAGACGGTGATGTGCTGCGTGCCACCGGAGGTGTCGAAGGTCCATGTCGGCTCGTCGCCGGCCGAGGGGGCCTTGAGTGCCGAGACGTAGTGGGCAGTGCCATCCCACTCGTGCTCGCCCAGCGGCTGGACGCTTACGGTCTGGAGTTTCAGCAGGCCGTACAACAGCGGCACGGTCTGGGCGAGGGCCGTCTGGGCCTCGGCCTCGCTATCGGTGCCGAAGATGGTGTAGTTGAGGTCGAGCGACGCGCTGTCGAAGGAGTCGCCGACGCCGGTGGTCAGGTGCCGCGAATCGAATTTCTCGACAACGGTTACGGGCATGCTGCAGCCTTCCTACTCGAACGTGCTTCCGCCCTGGTCGAACATTTCCACCAGGTCCTTGGTGTTGGCGGCGGTGTCCTCGGTGGCCTTGGCGATCCGCTCGATGCTGCCGACGCCAACCAGGCCGAAGGCGGCGGCCGAACTGAAGGAGCCGGCCACGCCCATCTTCACCTTCAGGTCCTCGATGGCGCCGGCCCCGCCTTTGAAATTGAACTTTGGTGGCGCCTTGGGGCCTGGCGGCTGGCTGGAGGTGCGTTTCCGCTTCGCCTCGTCCAGGGCGTTCTGCCACTCGGCCCGGGCCTTCGCGAGTTCCGCCTCCGATTCCGCAAGTTCCCTGTCCGCATCGGCTTTGTGCTTGGCACGAGCGGCCGCGGCCTTGCCGGAGATGTCAATCAGGGCCGCCGTGCGGTTCTGCTCGACCTCGGCCGAACGCTTGGCGAGGCCTGCGCCGATGTCTGCCAGTTCGGAGTCGGTCTCCTTGACGATCTTGGCGCGGTTCTCGGCGTACTCCTTCTCGTCGACGAGACCGACAGCCTTCTCCGTGCGATTCCAGCCCAGCCGCACCAGGCCCACGAAGACCGACCAAACGGTCTTCAGCATGGCGATGGTCTCGGTCCAGACTTGGGCGATCTTGCTCGTGACGATGACCCAGGCGGCCTGGAGGCCGTAGAAGGCGTCGGTGCAGACGTTGAGGAACGAGACCTTCCACCCCTCCCAGTACTCCTTCAGCCACGCCACGCCCCGCTGCCACTCCATCTTGAGCGTCAGCCACAGGATCTTTGCCGCCAGGCCGATGTCGCCGGACGCCAGGGCATTGGCGATCCCCTCCCATGCGGCCAGGGCGTCTTCCTTGAGGAAACCGAACCGCTCGCCCAGCCACGACAGGGCCTTGCCCAGCACACCACTGGCGTACAGGCCGTAGAGCGCCAGGCCCACCAGGGCGGCCGCCAGGAGGCCCACAGCGACCACCACGGCCCCGACGGGCGTCACGATGAAGGCAATGGCCTCGGCCACCAAGCTGAAGATCGTGATGGCCGTCGTGATGACGGCCACGGTACCGATGATGACGGCGCCGATTGTTGAGAAGACCCAGCCCAGGACATAAACGGCCGCGCCGAACGCCACCAGGGCGCCGGCGAGTTTCAGGATCGAGACGATGAGGCCGCCGTTCTCGCGGACCCAGCGGATGGCGCCGCGCACGGCATCCATCATCCACGTGGCCAGGTCCTCGACGTAGGGGGCCAGTTCGTCGCCAATGGCAATAGCCAGCCGCTGGACGGTCATCCAGAGGAGTTTCAGAACGCGGTGGAACCGCTCCGACCGCTCGGCCTCCTCAGTCGAAATGGTGAGGCCATACCGCTGCGCCTCCTCACGCAGCCGCGCGAGGCCCGCCGCCCCGTCCTTCAGCATGGGGATGATCTTGGTGCCGCCGCGGCCGAACAACTCCATCGCCGCCGCGGCCCGCTGGGTGGGGTCATGGATGCGAGAGAGGGCCTCCGCGACCTGGTTGAACTGCTCCTCGGGCGACAAGCCCTTCAGCGCCGAAAGCGACAGCCCCAGGTGCGCCAAGACCGTCATGGCGGCCTTCGATCCCTCGCCGGCCGCGCCGATCACCTTCTGCATCCGGGCAACGCTCCGCTCGAGGATGTCCATGTTGGCGCCCGACTGGACGGCCGCATAGCCCAGTTCCGACAGGGCCTCGACCGACATCCCGGTCCGTTCCGAAAGCTCCAGCAGGTCGTGGCCGGCGTTGGAGAAGGTGCGTAGCGCCATGACCATCGGCGCCAGGATCGCCGCGCCCATACCCATCGCCCAGGTGCCGGCGGTCTTCATGTGGCCGCCGATGGCGGTCATCGCCCGGCCGACCTCGGTGCCCAACCGCAAGGCCCAGGCCCCGGCATTCTGGAACCCGCGGCCGATCAGCGCCATCGACGTCCCGAAGTTTTTGACCAGGCCCTGGGCGGCCACCAGCCCCCGCTGGAGCTTGGAGTTGTCCGTGGTGAGTTCCACGTAGGCCCGGCCGGCGCGAATTGACCCTGAATCGGCCACGACATCCTCCTAGACCGGCTTTACCGAATCACGCCACATGTCTTTGATCTTGGGCTGCGACTTCTCCAGGGCGGGCTTCATGTACGGCCGCGCTGGGTAGCGGCGCGACTTCGCCTGCGACGATCCGTACAACTGCCCGTTCAGCCGGTTGGCCCGCGCCGCCTGCCTGGCCGTCAGGAGCCGCGTGTACACCACCTCGCCGTCCCGGACGTCGATCTCACCGGCGCCACCGACGGCCCGGACCCGGCGGCGATCCTTGCCGACCTTGCCCGTGCCGCCGAACTCCATCAGGGCCGGCACGCCGTTCGAGGGCCCGCGGCCCGCCTCCGGCCCCACGACCACCGACCGCCGCTGTGGGTCGTAGGCGTAGGAGAGGAACTTGCGAATGAACGGGTGCGGCTGAATAGCATGCGGCGGCGACCCCGGCGCCGACGGCCTCGGGTCGGCCGTGATCCGCTTCCGCTTGCCGAGGGCCTTCTGGCGCAGCTGCTCCCGCCGCGGCGTCACCAGCTTCATCGAATTGCGGGCGACCTTCCTGATCCACCCGCCAGCCGACGCCAGGTTCCTGCGTGTGGCGGCGTCCACCGCCTTCATGACTAGCGGGCGGTCGAAGAAGTACTGGTTCCGCACGTCGAAGGCCACGGGCCGCTCCTTACGTCGTGGCGGCCACCTGGACCGACGGGGCCGGCACGGGCGGCGCGGCCGCCGCCTGCCGCGTGGGCTGGGCGTCGACGAAGGCGGCGATCTCCTGGTCCTCCTGGCTCTTTCGTAGGGCCAGTTCCTTCAGCGTCCCGAACGCGCCCCACAGTTCAGCCGCCGTCGAGCCGGGGTGTGCCTTCACCCACGCCTCCATCCGGCCAGTCAGGTCGTCGATGCCGGCCACAAGGCGCTGGCCGGTGTCGGCCGCCACAACCAGGGCAGACTGTGCCACCTGCGCGGCCTGGCCTTTCTTGGACTTCCACCAGAGGTAGAACGCCACGAACCCGACGGCCGCCGCGAAGCCGATGGCGCCCACCCAGATAAGCGCGTCCCAATACTTGACCGCAAAGCCTGCCGCGCCGCCGGCGATGAACGAGCATGCCGACAGGCCCATGCCTCGCACGATGTCGCCGCCCTTCACGGCCAGGTACAAGCCCCACAGGGTGCCGGCGAAGCCCAGAAGCGAGACAACGACCAGCACGAACTTGATGATGTTCGTCCAACGGTCTTCCAGTTCGGCCACACGGCCCTTGAGCTTCCCGTTCGCTGTGACGAGGTCGTCGTTCGTCTTGGCGCCGGCGGCTGCCGAGTCTGCCACCTTGCCGATGTCGGCTATCGGCGCCTGCGCAGCGGCCAGGTGCGAGCGGGCACTGTCTAGTTTCGGCTTCACCTTGTTGTCGAGGGTGTCCTTGGCCTTGCCGGCCTGAACGGCGAGGGTTGCCGCGCCGGGGGCCGGAGAGACATTGAGCAGGTCCTGCACGCCGCCGATCGTGCCGCTGGCCTCGTTCACGTCCGTGGCGGCACCCACGATATCCTCGTCGGCAGCCTTGTTCTCGGCCCCGAGTTTCTCCGCTG
>JGI20214J51650_10002059_pt1 | contig 12731 bp, 11 predicted proteins | sample WetSurMetagenome_FD_51650 | JGI IMG/M metagenome (IMG submission 51650)
TTGAGGTTGAGGTTGAGGTTGAGAAAATTGATTTAACAATTGTCTTATATATAATATTGACTGAAGTACTTCCTGTTTTCGTATCTGAACTCTTGAATATACGTCACCATGATGTTTGATCACAGGTTCATGTTTAAACTCATTATATAAACCATAAGGATGAGACAATCGGATATCACGTACAAGTGTATTCATTCTTGCGGACATACCTACCGTACCTATGGAGAGCAACTGCTCATAGGCCAGCATCCCTGTTCTTTCGAATCGCGATAATGAACTTGGCAATTTTGAAAGCTCACTGTTCATCTCAATGAAATCCGGTTCAAACGCACTCAAAACCTCAAGTAACCTTTCAGCCAGTATTTTATTCAAGGGATAGGGATTATATCCTGTTCTTATTAATCCTTTTGCGAGACGGTTACCACACCATTCCTGAAAAAAGTTAATGACTGGGGTTCTAAGCCGTCCGAAGACCGAACTTCCCAGCTGATATGCGATATCAGTACAAATTGCGCTCAGGTCGCCTGTATGTATGGCAATACGTTCAAGCTCCTGTGCCACAGTTCTTGAGAGCTGTGTTTCAAACTCAGTATTTATGCCCGAAAGGCTTTCCAGCAGGTATGCAAATGCAGAAGTATGGCCTACGACACTGTCACCGGCAATTGATTCAGTAAGAATTGTACGCTGGATCAATTTTGTTTTGTCGAGAAATAATCGCTCAATTCCTCTGTGCTGATAACCAAGTTGAATTTCAAGATGCAGAATCTGCTCACCATTACAAACAAACCTGAAATGACCTGGCTCAATGATTCCGGCATGAACAGGCCCCACTCCCACCTCATGAAGCTCCTCACTATCAATATTGAAAAAAGGGTAATTCGCTATGGTAGATGATGTATCAGGTCTGTTTTCGGGATAACGGACAGGTTTCAGCCATGGATGATCGACATAATTCAATCCGAAATTTTCGTGAATTTCACGTTCAAATTTCTCAAAACAGAGGTTTTTTGCTGTAAATGAACTTAGATAATCGGAAATGCTTACAACAGATGAGGAGACTTTGATATTATGCTCGTTATCATCCGCAATACAACAAATCAGGTGTAAAGAAGTATTTTCCCTGTAACCAAAGTACAGAACACAATGCCTTTCAGGAGAATTTTGAATTAATGAAATATTTGTTTCAAAAAATACATTATAGTCCAATACAGGTATCGCACTGACAGGAATCGACTGATGATTAATTAAATTTATGAAGTTCATATCAATGTGGTAATATTTTAACTGCGTCCCGGATCATCTCAACGAATATGGAAGGAGGATTTAGTCCTAACCAGATAGCAGTAAACAACAAAACATACTGTGTAAATGATTCCCATGGATTGATCCTGGGTATTTGAGATTCATCCAGCCCCTTGACTGGAAGAAACAAAATCTTCATAATGTTCTTTCCAAAGGCATAAATCACTATTGTAAGCAAAATCAGGACAACAAAGAGCAGGATGAAATATTTGCCCTCAAAAAGTGATCTGAATATTAGGAATTCGCTGACGAATAATCCCGAGGGTGGCATAGCTGTTGCACTGATGAATCCAAGTAATAACACAATAGCTCCTGCAGGATTATATTTAAAATAGTTACCAACGTATGGCATACTTTTGCTCTGAAATGTTCTGTATAGCTGATTAAACTGAAAAAAGAGGCTTGATTTCACAAATGCATGCAAAATAATATGTAGAATCGCTGCATAATAACCTACTCCTCCAGCAGCAATACCCAACATCACTATACCCATATGCTCGATACCTGAATATGCAAACATTCGCTTTATGTTAAGAACTTTTGTCATATAAACTGTTGCCACAAATATCGAAAGGAAGGCAGCAATAAAAATTATAAGATTAGCCCAGTGGAAGAGTTGTGTCTGAGCAACAATTGCATAAATTCTGAAAATGCCGATAAAACCAAGGTTCATCAGTACGCTTGCCAGTATAGCTCCGGTTGGAGCCGGAGCTTTGTCTTTAGCATCTATTCCTGCAGTATACATTGGAACCAGTCCCAGTTTTGCTGTGAATCCAGTAAAAATGAACAAAAATGACAAACGCAACCAGAATGGGTTTAGCCTGTCTTTGTACGCCATCAGATTGGCGAAAGAAAGATCATTCGATCCGGCGTTTTGCAGGGAGAGACTGAGAAAAAGTATCCCGATAAACACAAATGTTATGCTGATAGCACAAATGAATACATACTTCCATGTGCCTTCAAGTGCCAGCTTATTCCTGTGATGATAAATCAACATTGATGCCGACAGGGTAGTCATTTCAGTGAATATCCATATCACTGCGATATGATTTGCAAGGTATGCAGCAGAAATTGAGGTTAAGAGAACTACAATTGCCGAAAAATATATCGACCTCGACTGAGATGTTTCGTCGTGCCTTCGAATATATAAGTAACTATGAAAAAGAGCCGGAATAGCTATAATACTCAGTGTTATTAAAAGAAGCAATCCTATTGAATCGAATGTAAAATACTGAAGTTCCGTTTTTTTATAATTATAGCCGGCATAAATTGTAAATAAAATCTGGAGCAGACCAAATAAAATTATAAGAATATTATTAATCTGAGTCTTCCGGTTGATAAAAAGCAACCCGGCAATTATAAAAGCACATATTAGATAAATCACTGCCATCATTCCAATCATTAATAGTCTTTCAAGTTACTTAGCTGATCAACATCAACAGCTTTGAAAACATCACCGATCTTATTAAGAAAAATGCCTAAAATCAGCACACTGGCAAAAACATCCAGCATAATTCCAAGGTTAACAAGGTTCGGCATTTCATTACCGACTGCCAGTGACAGAACAAATACCCCATTCTCAATCATAAGATAACCCATAACATGAGTAATTATTTTTTTCCTCGAAGCAATAAAGTATAGTCCGGTGAAAAGAGTTGAAAGAGATACGATAAAGAATATCTTATCGAGATGGGTATCCTTTATGGAATTTGCAAGTAAGACTGTAATTACGACAATCATTGTAACAATAATAAGTGATATAAAATGAGGTAAATATGGTTCAGTCTCCCGTGAAATTTTATTTCGCTTTATCAGGTAGCTAAGGAATAAAGGCACTGCAACAGCTTTGAAAACTAATGCTTCCAGCAGAATAAGGACCAGATTCCATGTCTGTATATCTTTCAGCTGAAGAAAGGTAACACCGAAGAGAATAAATCCCTGTAAGGCAAGAACTCTTACATAAGTAATTATCCTGTTTGCAATTGAAACATATAATAGACTAATAATGAATATAATTAAAAGTACGTTTGTCATTTCAATTGATTTTTAAACGAATTTTTCCAGAACAAGTAAAACTCCGAGAAAGATTAAAAAGCTAACTGACGATAGTGCCAGAATGAATTGCGGATTATGGCTCATCCTGAAGCGGGCCATAAACGATTCTATCAATCCAACAATAATTGCATACAATATCTGAATTGCCAGAAAAACTGGGAGAGCCCAAACCAGGGCTAATCCTTCTATATAAAAATTGGCTATTATTGCGCCATACATAGCAAACTTCAGATATCCTGTTGAGAGTATAAGTCCAAGGTCGAATCCACTATTATCCAGGATCATAACTTCATGAATCATAGTTAATTCGAGATGAGTTTTAGGATCATCGACAGGCATCCTGCTGTTTTCAATCATTGAAATCATGATCAGTACAAATGATGCAAGACAACCGAGTGTATAAGTTATGGAAGAACCAAGGTGAAGCGATGAAAATATCTTATAGAATGATGTATTTCCTGTCAACAAAGCAAAAGAACCAATAAGTATAAAAAATGCAGGTTCGGCAAACATTGAATACAACGCCTCACGGCTCGCACCCATCCCTTCAAAACTACTTCCTGTATCCATAGCAGAAATAATGCTGAAGAATTTACCCAGCGCAAGAATATATGCAAAGAATATAAAATCGCCATCAAAGCTAAAAACACCTTTGTACGACCCAAAAGGTATTACCAGACAGGCCATCACCACAGAAGAAAAATAAATTACAGGCGCTATTCTGAAGATAATACTTGTCGTTTCACTATATATAGTACCTTTTTTAAATAACCTGAGTACATCTTTTACCGGCTGCAATATACCAGGCCCTTTTCGCCCCGATGTAAAGCTTTTGGTACGTAAAATTATTCCTGTAAAAAAAACACTGCAAAACAGTATTAATAAAATACTTAACATTCTATAAATTGTTTAGAAAATGAAATATTGTCAATATCTTGTCAATTATCAGAGGCAGGCACAATACCCCGGTAATAAAGATAATGCCGTAAAGAATATATCGCTGTAAATGGCCATTCTGAAGGAATAAAAATATATCAGATATTCTGTTTATCATCTTTAACGGCTTATCAATGAAAATTCTTTCTATCTTATCATAAGGATCTGTTTCATAATGTTTTTCAGCAGGAAAGATTTCATTAATTTCAACATCTTTCTTTTTAATATCAAGAACCGGTTTTGCCAGCTTCGAAAAACTTCTCACATAAGAACTTGCAGTATATTGAAGTTTACTGTTTGCCGGACTATACCCACAACCCCAGGTTTGACCCGATACAATGATTTTTTTCCGTCCCAGATACTTTCTTAAACCTGCCAACCCAAATACTAAAATTAAAAATCCGACGAATAACCAATTTATAAGTTGCAGCGAATCAATGGCTCCAACTTTTATCAGATTCATATTAAAGATAATATTGTGAGTAAAAAGGTTAACCGGCCTCTGTAATACTTTTAGAAAGAACGATGGAAAGAGACCAATAGTTATCATAAGTGCGACTGTAAAGTACATTGGCAATAACTGCCAGAAACTTGTTTCATGGATTTCATCCAATTGAATATCCCTCGGATTTCCAAGAAAAACAATACTGAAAGCTTTGGTAAAACATAGAATAGCCAGGCCTCCTATCAGAACCAAACCGGTAAGTGTAAACACGATAGTGATCAATGAAATAAGACTGGCGCTGTAGAGCCAGTTATAAATCCCTCCATAAATCAAAAACTCAGAGATAAAACCATTAAGAGGTGGAAGTCCGCATATTGCGACCGCAGCAACAAGAAATAACAAAGCTGTCTGTGGCATTCTCTTCAATATTCCTCCAAGACGCTCAATATTGACAGTGTGAGTGCTCTGATAGACATTCCCTGCACTGTAGAACAGCAATGATTTGAAAAGTGAGTGGTTAAGAGTATGCAATAAAGCACCCGAAAAACCAAGTATAGCCATCCATTTATTTGTAGCTCCCAATCCAATACAGCCCAATCCTATTCCCATTCCAATAATACCAATATTTTCAATACTGTGATAAGCCAGCAATTTTTTAAGGTTGTGTTGAATAGTAGCAAGCATAACACCATAAATGCCTGTGAATGTTGAAATAAACAGGATAATATATCCAATTGTGGTATAATCAGTTTTAATCAAAAGCAACATTCTGAAGATACCGTAAATGCCTATCTTTATTAAGACACCCGACATAATTGCTGAGACATGAGTTGGCGCAGCAGGATGAGCATATGGAAGCCATGTATGGAAAGGAACAAAACCTGATTTTATCGCAAAACCTATAAAAAAACAGAGAAAAAGCGCTGTGCCTTCCAATGTTGATTGCTGTTTTGAAAAATCAGCTACTGCATCAAAACCATAACTGCCCGTTTTATATGCAACATAAATAAACCCAAGCATGATGAACACTATACTGACATGCGACTGAACAATATAGTTAATTCCAGCCTTTAGAGTTTCCGGCTTTTCATGTTCAAATATTACAAGAATAAAAACTGATAAAGCCATCAATTCCCATAATAGCAGAAAAATAAATCCATTTTGAACGGAACAAATCCCCAACATTGCAACGTAAACCAGGATAAATGCAATGCAGTGAAGGGTGATATCGCTCTTTCTTTGCATGTACCTTTTCATATAATTTATCCCATAGACAGCCCCCGTAATCATTGTGAAATTAATAATAAGGATAAACCAACCTGAGAGGGCATCTATTCTTACCGGCACGTTGCCAAAGAGCATTGTTCCTTTCATAAGAACATTAAAATCAAGTCCCATAAGCGCTTTTACAGAAAAAAAACTGCTTATAAGTCCAAGTATTATTACTGTTGCAACAGAAATGATCCCCTTGAGTTTTACATTAACAAACAGGATAGCAAAAACAGCAGATAATACTATGATTATTAAAATATTAATCATTGCAATAAGAATGAAACCGATCTAATAAAATAATTCTTTGATTACTTCAACCCTAAGTTAAACAGGCTGCAAAGTAAAGAAAAATTGCCTATCCTTAGATTAGGAGATGTGATTATTATCTATTAACCACGGAGAACACGGAGTACCACGAAGTAAAAACCAAGCAGCAAAATCCGTGTACATCCGTGATCCCGATAGCTATCGGGACCGTGGTTAAAAAAAATAATAAAGCATTACTTGGAGTATGGAATTTCTGCAGAGTTCCTGTTTTTAATCCGATAAACAAAATGATTATCCTGGTAGATCATCTCAATCAATCTGAAGTAAATCATATCAGCTAAAATGTTCTCTGCAGTACTTTTTGAAAGAAATGCGGTTCTGCAAAATCTGGATATTGAGATTGATGGATTTAGTTCAAGATATTCCAGAAGTATCTTCACTTTATCGCTGTATTCCACTAATATCCCACTGCTGTGGTTCTTGTTTTTCCATACTTTCAGATGCACTGTTGTAGCGAGAATGTTTTCATCCTTTACCCTTATATAAGCTAACCACCTGGCTGGCTCTGTCTGGGCAAAATATGGAATTTCTGATCCTTTTGGAATTGTAATTTCAAGAACAGTTTTACCTTCAACCACCCATCTTTTTGATTGGAAGGTTACAATAGGTTTGCAGTACATATCAGCGGCGGCCTGAACCATAAAGAACTCTTCATCAGTACGCACGCCGGCTATTCTGCCATTATCTTTTACTCCAATAAGCAATGTACCTCCATCAGTGTTTGAAAAAGCCACAAGTGTTTTTGCGATCTTGCGTGAATCGGAAATCTCAAATTTGAAATCCAACTGCTGATTTTCGCCTGATAGTATTAATCTTTTTATATAGGCTTCCATTGCAAGTTTTTCTGAACTACAATAAGTTATGTTATAATTGATTTGTATAAATCAACTACTTTTAACGATTCAATTTCCCAGTTTAACGATCGCGACGCTATAACGGCGTTACTTTTCAAATCATTGTTCAAATCCCTGTTATCTCTTAATCTGATTATTGCCTTTCTGATCTCTTCAGGAGTTGATTCAGGTATGAGTATCCCACACGAAAATTCATTCACTATTTTTGATATTTCAGGAAGATCTGTGGCAATTACTGTAATCCCAGCACTTAGATAATCAAATATCTTATTTGGAAGACTGAAGTTATAATTCATATTGGAATTCTTATCCAGACTTAATCCTGCATCAGCAGACCGGGTATATCTCATAAGAGTTTGCCATGGGCATTTTGAAACAAACTTTATTCTTTCTGTCAATCCCATCATAAAAACCTTTTCTTTGAGCAATTCGAAATGATCTCCGGCACCGACTATAAGTAACGACACATCATCAACAAAACTGACTGCATCAATCAGTTCAAGCCCACCTCTGTCAACATTTATCCCGGTTCCCTGTAAAATTAACAGTAGATGAACAGGGTTTATATCAAGTTCTTTCCTGGAGAAGGGTGTGATATCTTCACTGTTTATTGAACAATTTCTAACCACATCAGGTCTTATGCCATATTCTTTGTCATATTGAATTGCTATTGAATCACTTACTGTCATGACATGTTTTAGCCCTGGGAAAATGTATTTTTCAATTTTCTTCCATATCCATCTTACGAATGGCCTATTCAGTAATTCTGGTACCCCGGTAAAATACTCATGGGAATCGTAAACAAGAGGAAGATTCTTCAACTTTGAAACCAGATAGGCAGGCAGAAGTGTGTCGAGATCATTCGATACCAGAAGATCATATTTGTGAAGAAGGAGAAAAACTAATAATCGCAGGTTAAAAAATGCATAAAACAGAAATCCTCTTTTAAAAATCATGTTGAATCTGTGAGTTTTGAATGGCAAGGTATCTGAATTACAACATTCGCCTGATTTTCGTCCTATTATCGTGACATCACAATTCAGGCTACTCACTGTTTCTGCGATCTTTAATACCCGTTGGTCGTTACAAATGCAATTGGTAACAGAGAAGGCAACTCTGGTATATTCTAAATGTGATGGCATCAGGTAAAAATACTATAAATGTATCAACCACAAAGAACACAAATGATGTACAAAGGGCGCAAAGTGGATTACTTTGAAGTAAGAACATTTGAACATCAGAATGTAGAATGTAGAAGATTGTCCAAATTCATACTTCGCTATTGGTTTGTTCTTTGTTCTTAATTCAAATGTATTCAGAGAATTACCCCCCCTTTAGGGGGGCAGGGGGGCAAACAACCAACCAGCAACTATTAGCCTCCAAAGCTTTAGCGAAGGAGGCCAGCAACCAGTTTTTACATCATTCCTGCCTTAATATTCTTTGTGGAATTATCAACAATTTTAAGAATCCTCGATTGTCGGGTTTCAGGTCTTTTTGCATCATTCAGCCAGAATATATAAAGTTTCCTGCATCCCGGCGGAAAATTTATAAAATTATTATGTGCCGCAGGATTGCTCTTTAATGCCAGCATCAGATCATCAGGAATATTCAGATTTACTTCAGATTTGATATTATAATTACTATTTGGCTTTTCCGCAGCTTTATTGTAAACAAGTAAACCTTCTTGTCGCATCCTCCCTTCCGTTATCAGTTTCTCAACCCTTTTCAAATTTAACGCTGACCATCTGCTTCCGGGTCTGCGGGGGGTGAACCACTGAATATAATAATCATCGTTGACCCTTTTGATCTTACTGTCAATCCAGCCAAAGCACAGAGCTTCTTCAACTGCATCATTATAAGAAATACGTGGTTTACCTGAGGACTTTTTATAATATATAAGCCAGATTCCGTCGACCGAAGCATGGTACTCTTCAAGCCATTTATGCCATTCGTCCCGGTTTTTAGCGTATAGTTCCATCTCTCTATTAAAGAAAGGTAAAATAAGTTATTTTTACACAAAATATCAGAAAATGATCCGTAAAAATGTCCCGCTGAAGAAATACAATACATTCGGTCTTGATTATAAGGCAGATTATTTGATTTCTTTATTTAAAGAAACGGAGGCAAGTGATCTCTTCAAGGAAAACATTTCAGGAGTAAAACCTCTTTTGATTTTAGGAAGCGGGAGTAACATACTGTTTACCAGCGATTTCAAAGGAACGATTTTGTATCCTGAATTTGATGGAATAAGTATTGAAGACAAAGATGAGAAACATGGAAGTGTAATAGTTTCTGCAGGTGCAGGAGTCAATTGGGATGCTTTTGTTGAATGGACGGTAAATAAAGGTTTTGGAGGCCTCGAAAATCTCTCCTATATCCCCGGGAAGGTTGGGGCAACACCTGTCCAGAATATTGGAGCTTATGGAGTTGAGGTAAAGGATAAAATATTAAAAGTCAGAACAATCAGCACCTCTGATGGTACTGTGAGACTTTTCTCAAATAGTGAATGTGAATTCGGATACAGGAATAGTGTTTTCAAAAACAGTGATAAAGGCAAGTATCTGGTTACGAGGGTATATTTTAACCTGCAAATTAATCCAGATCTTAATATCGGATACGAATCCCTGAAAGAAGAAGTGAATAAGCTTGGCTCACTGAATCTTAAAAATGTGAGGCAGGCAGTCATAAATATACGACGACGGAAGTTGCCTGATCCTGAAATAACCGGAAATGCCGGAAGCTTTTTCAAAAATCCCGTCATTAAGGATAAGTTAGCCATAGGTCTGAGAAATAAATACCCGGGGATGCCACAATACGAAGACAAAAAAGGATATAAGAAACTTGCGGCTGGCTGGCTTATAGAGCAGTGCGGATGGAAGGGCAAAAGGACCGGTGAGGCCGGTGTTCACGATAAACAAGCGCTCGTAATCATTAACCATGGGAAAGCTACAGGGAAGGAAATCTATGATCTGTCAGAGCAAATTAAAAAGACTGTTTTTGAAAAATTTGGAGTTATCCTGGAAAGGGAAGTCGAAGTAGTAGGAACTATTTAAATATCCTTCTTTTATTAAGTTCTTTCTGATATAGTGCTGCATAATGGTTATGCTCTGAAAGAGTTCGTGAGAAATTATGATACCCTGAAAAGTCAGCCTTTGCAACAAAAAAAATAAAATTGTGCTGTTCAGCATTCAGAACTGCATCGATGCCTTCAATCGTTGCACAACCTATGGGACCGGGAGGGAAACCGGAATGTTTATAGGTATTATATGGAGAATCAACCTCCAGGTATTTATCCAGGACCCGGGTAATTGTAAAATCATTCAAGGCAAATTTTATTGTCGGACAAGCCTGTAAAGGAATGCCTCTCCTTAACCTGTTAAGATAGACTCCTGCTATCCGTGGTTTCTCATCGGATTTAGCTACTTCATCATCAATTATAGAAGCAAGTATTGAGACCTCCCTGGGATTTAGGCCTTTTGCTTTTGCTTTTGACATACGCTTATCATTCCAGAATAATAAATATTCTTTCAGCATCCTCAAATAAAGTTCTCTGGCGCTTGTATTCCAATAGAATTCATACGTATTCGGAATAAAAAGAGAGATAATATTTTCCTTGTCAAATCCATCCTGTTTATAATTTGAATCATCAGATAGAAAGCCGATAATCGTGGCTGAATCAGTTTCCAGCTGATTGCCCATTTTCCCGGCAATCTGGTTCAAAGTGCGGACATTGCTAAAAGTTATTTTCACCGGAGATTGACTGCCTGATCTTAATCTATTTATTAAGCTATTGTAACTCAGCTCTTTGTTGATAACATACCGACCTGGCTTTATTAATTGTGAGTAGTGTTTCTTAGCAGCAAGCCAGCGGAAAACATTTCTGTTCTTTATTATCAGTCTCGATTCAAGTGTGTCCATGACCTGTTCATAAGAAGAGCCGGTTGGGATGAAAATAATCTGATGGTTATTACGGGCAACAATATTTAATCCGAAAAAGTTTCTGTAAAGGAAGACCAGAATTATAATAATTATAATCCCGGTTACGGCTAAAAAATAAAGTATATTCTTCCTTTTCATGGGCTTTCACGTTCAGTGCAAATTTAAAGATAAAGTCGCAAGTGACAAAATAATTGACACACGACGCACGACACACGACACACGACTCACAATTCAGGTCTCCGGGATAAGAAATTGGATCCGGCTATTTTGGTTAAAGATCAAATAAATTTATTTATTCCTGCATCGTGCATCGTGCGTCGTTTACCCTTTTTTTAATAATTTTGTGAGAATAGATTTTTAAACAAATATTTATGAAAATGCCAACATCAATGATACTGATTCTAATAGTTATAGGGATCATAACAGGTATAATGGCCGGAATGCTTGGAATAGGTGGTGCTATAATAATGATACCCGCACTGGTTTTTCTTCTGGGAATAACACAGCAAACTGCCCAGGGGACCAGTCTTGCAGTTATGTTACCGCCGGTAGGTATCATCGCTGCCTACAATTATTACAAAGCGGGTCAGGTAAATATCAGATTTGCAATTATACTGGCAGTGTTCTTCCTGGTAGGATCATATTTCGGATCGAAACTGGCTTTAAATCTGCCTCAGGCTTTATTAAAAAAGATATTTGGCATTCTATTGCTCCTTGTTGCAGCAAAGATGTTGATATCTAAATAAAAAAAGCTGCCCTTACAGACAGCTTTCATTTGCAATTCATTATATCCTAAAACATTATACCAACGCTGAATAAGAAAGCGTTTGGTCTGTCATCGAGGTTATATTTGGTACCAGTAAGGTTCTGGATCTGATTCTGGTACTTTTTAAGACTTCCCTCATATCTTAAGTCAAAGGTAAGCAGCTTCAGCAGATCAAATCCTAATCCTGCCTGGTAGCCGAAAGTCATTTTACTGTAATTATTTTTAAAATCGGGATTGGTGATAATAGCTTTCGGAGAATTAATCAACAGAGAGCCTGTCGGACCTGCATTAATACGGATAGGACCAAGTTTAAAACCAATCATGACAGGGATATCAAGCTTATTGAAGGTTTGCTTTGCTATATATGATATCGGTGCGCTTTGTCCGGTAACGCTTTGCACAGTATATTCATTTGATCGCGTAGAGAACAGAAGTTCTGGCTGAATGTAAACACCAAAAAAGGTAAGCCTTACAAATGCGCCTCCATGAAAACCATATTTTGCGTTTGTTATAGCATCTACCGTAGCTGATGTTGTTGCGGAAGTAACTGTTTTGATAGTCGGCATTGATAATGAAGTTGTGCTCACTCCTGCTTTCAGACCGAATTTAATCTGAGAGAAAGCCGGTACCGAAACAAGGACAACGAGTAATATTACAATTAATTTTTTCATGTTTTTGGCTTTTAAGTTTACATTATCTGCAAGTTAGCAATTATCTTAATTGGTAAAGATTATAGTAAAACGGATTTCTGTATGAAAAGTTTCATCTTGCCTCCTTTTTTTGATTTTTCAGAGTGCTGGTATCAGCACTAAAACTCATCAACCCGGTTCTTCTT
>JGI20214J51650_10002060_pt1 | contig 12730 bp, 12 predicted proteins | sample WetSurMetagenome_FD_51650 | JGI IMG/M metagenome (IMG submission 51650)
AAATTATGCTAGAAAATAATTTATTAATTTAAAAAACCGAGGCACAAAAAATTGCACTTCGGGGGTGAACTGGCGGCTGGGTATTTTTAGAGATTTTACTATTTAAATAATTATTTGTCAAGTACTTTTTTCGCGGTATTGTAGAGCTTCGGCCAGATTAGCCACGGAAATATTGGGGTTTTCTTCCAAATCAGCAATAGTGCGGGCTAATTTTAAAATGCGGAAATAAGCGCGGGCGGATAAATTTAAGGTTTCGACGGCGCTGCTGATTATTTGCTTGGCTTCTTTGTCTAAATTACAACAAAATCTAGTTTTGTCTGAACTCATTTCTGAATTGGTAAAAATTTTTTCATTTTTAAATCTTTCAGCTTGAATTTCCCGAGCGCGCTGGACGCGTTTTTTGATCACGGCAGAATTTTCACTGGGCAATTCTTCGGACAATTTTTTAAAATCAACTCGCGGGACTTCCAAGTGCATATCGATACGGTCAATGATCGGGCCGGAAATTTTTTTGCGATAATTTTGTATTTGCATGGCCGAACAAGAACAAGCTTTTTGCCTGTCGCCAAAATAACCGCAAGGACAAGGATTCATCGAGGCTAATAAAATAAATTTAGCCGGAAAATCTAAATGCCCGGCCGCGCGGCTGACGGTTATTACGCCGTCTTCCAATGGTTGGCGCATGGCTTCCAAAACCGGACGAGGAAATTCGGCAAATTCGTCCAAAAATAAAACGCCGCGGTGAGCCAGCGAAATTTCTCCTGGCCCGGGCTGGGCGCCGCCACCAACCAAGGCAACATTGGAAGCAGTGTGATGCGGCGCGCGGAAAGGGCGCGACTTGACCAGGCCGTCTTTTTCTTTAAGTTTGCCGGCAACAGAATAAATTTTTGTCACCTCTAAGGCTTCTTCAAAATTCAAATCCGGCAAAACGGAAGGAAAAGTTTTGGCGAGCATGGTTTTCCCTGATCCGGGCGGACCGAACATTAATAAATTATGGCCGCCGGCTGCGGCGATTTCCATTGCCCGCTTCACGTGCTCCTGACCCTTAATTTGGGACATATCATATAATATTGGAACATTAAAAAGTTCCGGGTCGCGATAAGGATGCTCGGCAATAAAAGCTGGCCCGCGCAAATGCTCAACTAATTGCCGTAAATTTTTAATCGGAAAGACCGGCACGGTTTTGGCCAGTTTGGCCTCGGCCGCGTTTTCTTCCGGTACAAAAAGCGCGGCAGTTCCGAGGCGGCGAGCAAGTAAAGCAATTGGCAAAACGCCTTTAACCGGCCGTAAATCGCCGCTAAAAGCCAGCTCGCCGATAAAAATAAAATTATTGAGATCAATTTTTTCCGGAATAAAACCGATTTTTTGCAAAATACTTAAGGCGATTGGCAGATCAAATGACGGGCCGTGCTTGGGCAGATAGGCCGGCGCCAAATTTACCGTCACGCGTATTTTAGGAAAATCAAAATTGGAATTTTTTATCGCGCCCTTCACTCTTTCCCGCGCTTCGGTCACCGCTTTGTCCGGCAAGCCGACAATGGCAAAAGTGCCCATCTCACCGCCGCCGGTTTCAGCCTCAACCTCGACCATCTCGGCGTCCAGTCCGACCACCGAAGCGGAAAAAACCTTAGAAGACATAAAAAAGTTAAAAAGTTATAAAGTTAAAAGTTAAAGCAAAGACTTTTTTATTATAACACAAATAGTTAATTGGTTAATTGGTTTTGGAAAATTAAACGTTTGGTTCCGCCGCAGGATTAGTTCAAATTTCGCAAAATAAAATTAATTTTGCGGTTGATTTTTATTTTTTAAACCGTCCCAAATTAAATTGAACATCATTCTTTGCATGTTGGCGATTTCTTTGCTCTCAATGACGATGGTCATAAAATTTTCTTTATAAGAAATCAGTGCTACTTTGTCGCCATAAATTTCGATATCGCCGGAAAAATTAAATTTGTTTTCTGGAATCAATAAAATGTCGCGCATTTCTTTTTCTGAATCCTTTTGCCATTGCCGGCTTTCTTCGCTTTCTAGGGCGATTATTTTTGGCCTGATATTCTTCTTGACGCGCCGGGCAAAATAGTCGGCGGCGAATTCTTTGGGAAAAGTGTCGAAGAAATTTTTTATGCCGGCGAAAGACAGCATCTCACCGTTTTTTGGCGTGGAATCGAGCATGTCGTTGTAAACCGTCATGGCCCCGGCTACGCCTTCGTAAAATCTGACCCTTGGTTTGAACTCTAAAGTATTATAAATAGAATTTAGTTCCGGCATAATTTTAGCCAGCTCCAATTCCTTTTGTTTTAAACTGACTTCCAGGTCTTTTGGGTTTTGCGCGCCGAAATATCTTTTTTTGCCTTTGAATGTTTGGTAAAACAGCCCCTTTTCAATTAAAGCGTTGATTACCAGATAGGCGGTTGGGCGTTTGATACCTGCTTTTTTGGCGATATTTTGGACAGAATCCTCGCCCAATTCAAGTCCGGCCAAATAAACATTTGTTTCTTCTTTGGTCAAACCAACCTCCTGCAAAGCCTTGTTAATTTCTCTGTTCATAAATTTGTTATAAAAATTGACAACATATTAAGAATAGCAAAATGCCATAAATATGTCAAATTTAAAGACTTTCATAAAAACTATGACAAATTAATATGTTAAAATGTCATGAATATTGACAAAAGATTGAATTTGAGTTATAATTAAGTTATCAAGAATAAAGAAAGTTTTTTGACAATAAAATATAAACAATTTAAAAGCTCTGAAAAGAGTAAAAAAGGAGAAAATATGAACACGGAGACTAATACTGTTGAAAGTGCAACTTTTTCAGCTGTAAACCGTCTTGTTTGGATGTTAGCAGGTGTTTTGTTGGGTCATACAATTTTACAAACTTTTTTTCCCTCTCCGCCAGAGATGACTGGCGAGGCGTGTCGTTTGGCTAAAATGATAGAAGTCGGACATGTGTATGAAGCGGTTATGGTTAAAGATAGTTTAGCGGTGGTTCAAGATCTTGGGACAAAAAAAATTACATTAACCCAGCCCATGTCGCATGAAGTCGAGATAGATAATGCTCGCCTCGAAGCTGATAAGCATTATAAGTGTATTCAGGTAAATTTGGGGGATGGCGATAAAATAAAATTAGTCATTTCCCAAAACGACAAAATCGTCATTGCAAAAGACACGGCAAAAAATTGTAAGTAAACATTCTAAAAAAGGAGAAAAAATGGATACAATGACTTACTGTCTTTTTAGAGAGAGGAGCCTTAAAATACTTGAGCTTGAAAAAAAAGGCTTTACGGAGCAACAAGCAGAAGAAATGGTGGATGGATTGAATAAAGATGATAGTAAAGATGACCGGGAAATTGAAGATGCTGCCAACTTTATAGTTGGCTTACTGGTATTAATCGCGCTAGTTGTTTTTGTTATTATTAAACTTTGAAAAATGACAAAGGAGGTCTGATATGAGCACGTTGTTTATGATTTCAGCAGTAATACTGTTTTCGGTCCTTTATGTTCTTCTGAAAACAAAATCTATAAAAAATATTGAGGCGTTTATTTTAGCGATTGTCGCCGCGGTTATACTTTCAGTTGCATTTGTTTTTATCGGGGCTTCTGCGCTCTTTGGTTTCCTTTCAGTATTAATAATGTTTATGATGATGTTTGGACTCGCAATTTTAAGCACACATGAATTCAAGTTTGTGTTCCCGACAATACTCTGCTGTGGGCTCGTGATTCTGCCAAGCGGATGTCGAGACATTAGCCTCCATGTGTTAAATATTGTTATTTCGATAGCAATAACCTTAGGCAATTATAAAATTGTCAAAGCAATTAACAAGAATATACGACAACCATTTTGAAAAGGAGAAAAAATACAAACCGGGTAGCCAAAATTGGCGCCCGGTTTTTTCTTTTTTTCTTGCTTTTTGTGTTAATTTATGCTATTATTATAATATAAATATCAATAACTATGCCGCCAAAATTCATTAAACCCTTTCTTTGGTCAGCCGATTTCAAAAAAATCGATACGGAAAAAGATCGGGACCGAATAATCTTAAGCCTGCTCAATGTCGGCAGCCGAAAAGCTACGAAGTGGCTTTTTTCTTATTATCCCAAAAAGGAAATCAAGAAAGTTTTTACCGAACGCGCCGGTAAAGGCGAACTGAATAAAAAATCCCTTAATTATTGGTCAATTATCTTAAAAATTAAGCCGAAAAATTTAGTTAAAACCCGCTTTTAATGTTTTATAATATCTTAGACAAAAAAAGACTGGCAATTTTGCCGCTGTTAAAAAATTTTAAGGCGGATTTTTATTTGGCCGGCGGCACCGGACTGGCTTTGCAGCTTGGCCATCGCGATAGCGTTGACTTTGACTTTTTTTCTGCCAAGCCTTTTGCGGCCGACAAATTGTATGAGCAGATAAAAAAAGTTTTTGCGGAATATAAAATATTAAAAGTTCAGGAAGAAAAAAATACTTTAACCGTCTTTATTGATGACAATATCAAGATCAGTTTTTTTTCTTATCCATATAAATTGATTGGTAAGCTGATTAATGAAGAAAATTTTAAGATTGCCTCAATCGAAGATATTGCGATTATGAAATTAGCGGCTATTGTAAGCCGCGCGACGAATAAAGATTATATTGATTTATATTTTATTTTGCAGAAATTTCCCTTAAAAGATATTTTGAAGAAAACAGAGAAAAAATTACCTGATTTGGACGTTAATTTGGCTTTAAAGAGTTTGGTATACTTTGCCGACATTGTTTATGAACCGATAAAATTTAAGAATAGCATAAATGTTGATTTTGCCACTGTAAAGAAATTTTTTATCGCTGAAATTGCCAAAATCTAATTCTCATAATACCAAAACGCTCGAGCGATGGCTCGAGCGTTTTTTTATATTTTTTGCCAAATTTTAAAGATTGTATTTTTGGCCTATTTTTATTATAATATAATGTTAATTGACACGGATATTAATAGAGTATAATATTAGATTTTTAAAGAAAAATTTAAACCTCACCCAACTTCGCTCCGCGGCGGAGCTACGCTGGGCGAAGCCCAACCCCTTCCCCGCCTGCGCGAGGACAAGCTCTTGATATAAGGAGGTGAATAACGCAAAAACTCAAATGCTTTCACAGTATCAACAGATTTTTGAACAAATAAAAAAGGCGAAAAATATTTTGCTTACTTTTTCCGCCGACTGGAACGGCGATAACCTGGGCTCGGCCTTGGCTTTTTATTCGTTTTTGAAAAAAATCGGCAAAAAGGTGGAAATAATTTCCAGCAAGGCTGAAGACGGTTCGGTTGCCGAAGCCAGGGGAAAAATTTTTTCTTTCCTTCCCGGTTTTACGGAAATAAAACGAATCGTCCGCGAGCTTAATAAATTTGTCATCTCGCTTAACTTGACCAACGGTAAAATCAAAGGCGTTAAATATCGCCTGGAGCCGGCCGCGGCCAAATTCATCATCACGCCGCTTTCCGGGAATTTTTCCGCCGAAGATGTTAAAGTTGAAACTGAAAACGCCAAATATGATTTGATCATAGTTCTTGATACTCAGGATATGGAATCTTTGGGCCGGCTTTTTGCCGAGAATACGCAGTTTTTTTACGCTACGCCGATCATTAATATAGATCATCATTCTGCTAATGAAGAATTTGGCCAGATCAACTTGGTGCAGATCAACGCTGTCGCCACGGCGGAAATAATTTTTTCCTTATTGGAAGCTTATGAGGAAAATTTATTTGACGCTGACATTGCCACCTGCCTTTTGGCCGGTATAATTTCCAAAACTAAAAATTTTAAAACTTCCAATATCACGCCCGACACTTTGGCTGCCACTTCTTCGCTTATTTCCCGCCAGGCGCGGCGCGAAGAGATTGTTAACAAACTTTATCGTTCCCGCGGTCTTGGTGTCCTTAAACTTTGGGGAATAATTTTGAGCCGCCTTGCTTATGCCAAAAACGGCCAAATCATTTGGTCGGCCGCCACTCAAAATGATTTTCTTAAAACCGGTTCATCGAAAAAAGATTTAAACGATATTATCGACGAACTGATTGTTAATATACCGGAAGCAAAAGTCATAATTATTTTCTATGAGAATATTGATGAAGCTGGAAATTTGACCGCCAGCTTTATCGTCCATTCGTCGAAGAATATTAATGTTTTAGATTTGACTCGCGATTATAATCCGCGCGGCGACGAGAAAATGGCCGAGATTGAAACTAAGAAAAATTTGGAAGAGATTAAGAATGAAATAATCGAATTGATTGACAAAAAAATAAATCAATACGGGAATTAAAGATTGTTTAAAACAGCGGTAAAAAATTTCGACCGCTGTTTTATTTTTAAGTAAAAAAATTCTTCAAAAATAGAAAATGTGTTATAATAATCAAGGGGGATAATTTTTATGTTCAACGAACAGCAATTAAAAAATATTTTGCTTGGCGCTAAGATAATCAGCGAGGAGGAATTTGAGAAACTTTCTCGCGAAGCCAGAGAAAACGACAAAAAAATAGTCGATCTTTTGACTGAGAGAAAAATAATCGGCGAAGAGGAATTGGCTCGCAAGGCGGCGGAATATTTTAAAGTGCCATTTATTAATTTAAAAGAACAAACGATAAACAAGGATGCTTTGTTGAATGTCCCGGAAACCATCGCTGTCGCTCATGATTTAATAGCTTTTGATATGGTGGACGGCGCGCTTAAGATAGCCGTTCTTGATCCGGAAGATCTTGAAATCTTTGATTTTATTAGAAAAAAAACCGGTCTGGAAACAGAAATTAGTCTTGCGACGCCGGAAGGCATTAAAGAGGGGTTGAAACAGTATCGCGAGACCATTAAGACTGAATTAAAAAATTTTTGCGAACCGGAAAACAAAAAAGAAAGTAATCTTGAACTTGCCGGCGCGGAAAATTTGGAAAAGATTGCCAAAGACGTGCCGATCATCAGAATTGTCAACGATCTTTTGGAGTATGCGATGTTTAAAGACGCTTCTGATATTCATATTGAGCCGGAAGAAAAAGATGTTGTTGTGCGCTATCGTATTGATGGCGTGCTTTATAACTTAATGACCTTGGACAAGAGCGTCCAGCCTGGTATCATCGCCCGCATCAAAATACTTTCCAATCTTAAAGTTGACGAACATCGCTTGCCGCAAGACGGGCGTTTTAAAGTTTATACCGATAAATATCGCGTTTCCTGCCGTGTTTCCATTATTCCTATTTATGACGGTGAGAAAATAGTTATCCGTCTCTTGGATGAAAAAGCTCAGGCGCTTTCATTGGAAAACCTTGGTTTTCTCCCTAGTGCTTTTGAGACAGTGAAAAGGAATATGATGAAACCGCACGGCATGATCCTTGTTACCGGTCCAACAGGTTCGGGAAAAACCACCACGCTCTATACTATTTTAAGCGTTTTAAATACGCCGAAAGTAAACATTGCGACGATTGAGGATCCTATTGAGTATCGCATTCCACACGTTAACCAGTCACAAACTAATTCCAAAATCGGTTTTACTTTTGAGGCTGGCTTGCGCTCCCTTTTACGTCAAGACCCTAACATTATAATGGTGGGAGAAATTCGCGATGAGGAAACAGCCAGAATTGCCGTGCATGCCGCTATGACCGGGCATCTTCTTTTGTCGACTTTGCACACCAATGACGCAGTGACTACTCTGCCGCGGCTTTCGCAAATGGGGGTTCCGCTTTTTCTTATCGCCACTACTACTAATTTGATCATTGCCCAGCGCCTAGCGAGAAAAGTCTGTCCTTATTGCAAGGAAGGCTATCGTTTAAATAAGAAAGCCATAGAAGATATTGAAAAACAACTGGATATAACCGGCATACTCGCAAAACTTGAAAAAGAAAAGATCATTAAATCGCAGGATAATTTGGAATCGATAACTTTTTATCGCGGCAAAGGTTGCAAGCGGTGTAATAATTCGGGCTATAAGGGCCGCATCGGTGTTTATGAAGCCCTGGAAATGACGCCGGAAATGTCAGAGCTTATTTTGAATACGGTTGACGCGGCGACAATTCAGAAACAAGCCGAAAAACAAGGAATGGTAACCTTGGTTGAAGACGGTTTTATCAAGGCGATAAACGGCCTTACTAACCTTGAGGAAATCATGAGAGTAACGCAAGAATAAAAATTTGGCGTCTTGCATTTAAGTAATATAATTTTATGTCCATCATCACTCCTGACAAAAAAATAAATCCGGAGAACCTTGGCGTTATTAAGCCGGAAAAAAAAGATCCTCTAGTGCGAGCATTGGAATATCTGCGGGATTTACAACCCGTCTCTATTAAAGAGAAACTTCTTTTTATTCAAAATCTTTCCGTGATGATCCGTGCGGGAATTCCGGTGTTGGCTTCTTTCCGCACCCTGGCCGAACAAAGCGAGGACAAAAATTTTTCTCGCATTTTAAGACAGGTCGCTCTTAAGTTGGAACAAGGATCCAGCTTATCTGACAGTTTAAGGTTGTACCCCAAAGTTTTTAATGAGCTTTTTGTCAACATGGTCAGCTCGGGTGAGGTTTCAGGAAAACTTGAAGATGTTCTCCGCCACCTTTACGTGCAGACAAAAAAACAATTTGAGTTGGTATCGCGGGTTAAAGGAGCGTTAACCTATCCTTTAATAGTAGTAGCGGCGATGTTGGGCATTGGCGTCTTTATGATGATTTTTGTTATCCCTAAAATAACCTCGGTTTTTACCGAGTATGATGTTGCCTTGCCTTTTACCACTAGAATACTCATCTCTACTAGTAATTTTTTATCGCAACATTGGCTTATTTCGCTTTTAGGATTTTTAATTATCGTATTCGCTTTGGTTAAAATATTAAGCACTAAACAGGGAAAATATTATTTTCAGGCGGTTTTATTGCGGACGCCGATTATCGCGCCGATCATCAAGAAGGTCAATCTGGCTAATTTTTCCCGCACCACCGGTTCGCTGCTAAAAACAGATATTATGATAGTTAACGCTTTTAAAATAACTGCTAATGTGCTGGGCAATCTTCATTATCGCAAGGCGGTTTTGGATATAAGCGATAAGATCAAAAAAGGCGGTCAGATCAGTGAGGTTGTAAAAAATTATCCGAGGTTTTTTCCACCGATGGTCACACAGATGATTACGGTCGGCGAACAAACCGGAGAATTGAGCAACGTTCTGGAAGATCTAGCTTCTTTTTATGAAGAAGAGGTTGATCAGATCATGCAAAACCTTCCTTCGATCATTGAGCCGATATTGATATTGCTTCTTGGTGTTGGCGTGGGAGCGATTGCCATAGCGATTATCATGCCGATGTATTCTCTTACCTCCGTTATTTAATAAAGTTTTCTGGGTTTAAGAGTTATGAAGAAAATAAGATTAAAATTTTTCAGAAAAGCAGGGGCAAGCTCGGCTGGTTTTACTTTGATCGAGAGTCTTGTCGGTTTAGCAATATTCGCGGTTATCGCTTTAGGGGTTTATGAGGCTTTCGCTCAGTCGATAAGATTGACAGAGACTTCGCGCTTGATGGTTGATTCGGCGTCGTTAGCTACGGAACAGTTTGAGATAATTCATAATATGCCCTATGCCGACGTAGGAATTGTTAGCGGTATTCCACGAGGAAAGCTGAAGGCTTCGCAAGATATTGTCCGTGACGGCGCGGATTTTTTAGTGGAGACGACGGCTAGAAATATCGATGATCCTTTTGATGGTACGCTGGGCGGTGTTCCTAATGACACTTCCCCGGCTGACTACAAGCTGGTTGAGCTCGTGGTTTCCGTTCCCAATAATCCTTATTTTGCACCTTTGCATTATACCGAATATATTGCGCCGAAAAACTTGGAAAATTCCAGTACGAATGGAGCTTTATTTGTAAAAGTTTTTAATGCTAACGGTCAGCCGGTTGAAGGCGCTGATGTTCATATCGAAAATAATAAGATTTCTCCTGCTATAATTATCGATGATATAACCGACAAGGATGGAGTATTGGAAATAGTTGATGTGCCGCCGGGAATCAACGCTTATGAAATAACCGTTAGTAAGGACGGTTATTCGCAAGACAAGACTTATCCAGCTGACGATTTAGAAAACCCGAATCCGGTAAAATCTCATGCCACGATAGTTAATCAACAAGTGACGCAGTTAAGTTTTGCTATTGATATAACCAGTTCGCTAAAAGTCGAGAGCGTCACAGAAACTTGCGTCCCTGTCAGCAATATCGATTTTTCTCTGGCTGGCACAAAACTTATCGGAACCGAGCCGGACGTATTAAAATTTCAAAGCAATTTTAATACCGGAGGAACCGGCGTTTATAATGTTTCCGGTCTGGAATGGGATACGTATAATTTGAATTTTTCCGACAGCGTTTATGACTTGGCCGGAGCAAACTCCCCTATTCCTTTTACTCTCGTTCCTGGAAGCACACAAGATGTAAAAATAATCGTTTCGCCTAAAAATCCAAAAAGTCTTCTTGTGACAGTAAAAGAAGCAGGTATTTCTCTGCCTCTTTCTGGAGCTACGGTGACCATTAGTAAAGGTACTTCTTCTCAGTCGCTGGTAACCGGCCGAGGATTTTTAAGGCAAACCGACTGGTCAGGCGGCGCTGGACAAGCTAATTATTATGATAAAAGTAAATATTTTATTTCCGATGGCAATATTGAAAATTCAGAACCGGAAGGCGAAATAAAATTGAAAAATTCTTTTGGGTCTTACTCTTCGTCCGGCAGTTTGATTTCCTCGGCTTTTGATACCGGTTCCGCCAGCAATTTTTATCACTTTATTTTCACGCCCCTTGTTCAACCTCCAGAGGCTGGAACGGACAGCGTGAAGTTTCAAATAGCGACCAATAAAGATGATGCCACCTGGGATTTTAAAGGTCCGGACGGTACAGCCGATACTTTCTATTCCGCCACCAATGCTAACATTAATGCTGCGCATAATGGTGATCGCTATTTGCGTTATGCTGTTTATCTTTCCACGGCCAGCTCTACTTACACTCCGGACATTGGAGATGTGAGTTTTACCTTTTCTTCCTTATGCGTTCCTTCCGGACAAGTCATGTTTGACGGTTTGCAAGCCGGTGATTATTCTATCAGCGTTGAAAAGTCAGGCTATCAAACAGCCGGTGCCAGCATTACCTTAAGTTCTGATTGGCAACAAAAAGAAATACTCTTAATGCCACAGTAATGATAAAAATTAATTTTAATTCAAAACCAGGTTTCAGCATATTAGAAATGTTGATTGTTTTTGCTATTATTCTTGTTTTACTTGACGCTGTCTGGACTTTTTATAAAAATACTATTGATACTAACAATATTCTTACCGACAACCTTAATTCTCAGTTTGAAGTTAGAAATAGTTTTGAAAAAATAAGCGCCAACATTCGCAGCGCTTCTCCTTCTAGTTTGGGCGCCTATACTATTTACGGCGCCAGCTCAACTTCTTTTTCTTTTTATTCTGATGTTGATAACGATGGCATAAGGGAAAGGGTGCGTTATTTTTTGAGCGGCAATACTTTGCGAGAAGGAGTGATTAAGCCGTCTGGTAATCCGTTGGTTTATAATACGGCCAATGAAAAAATAACCTATCTTGTTCATAATATAATAAACAATGCTTCAAGTTCGCGTTTCAGTTATTATGATGAAAATTATGATGGCACGACGGCGTCGCTTGCCACTCCGATAGATATTTTAAAGATTCGCCTTTTTAAGATTAAGATAAAGGTTGATTCTGATCCAAGCCGTCCGCCCGGCCCAGTTGAATTTACCACGCAGGTTTCGATTAGAAATTTGAAAGACAATTATTAAGACGCGGCTTTGGATTTTTTGATCGGGCTTATATTTTATGATGATAAGAATAATTAAAAATAAAGAAGGAATGATTTTGCCGCTGGTTATTGTTATTGGAGGTATTGCCATGATTATTTTGGGCGGGGCTGTAAGTTGGGGGCTATTGAACGTCAAAGCGGCAAGACAAGCAGTGAAACGGGAAGTTGCTTTTCAAATCGCCGAATCAGGAAATGAATATTATCGTTGGCACCTTGCACACGCATCTACCGACTATAAAGACGGCACTGATGTGTCGGGCCCATATGTTCACCAGTTTTATGATAGAAGCGGTCATTTGATCGGGAGTTTTGCTTTATCTATCACCCCGCCGCCGGTCGGTTCCAGTATCGTAACCATCCAATCATCGGGCAAAGCTTTGAGTGATTTTGCCGGAACAAGGACAATTGTCACTCGCTTGGCTAAGCCGTCGCTGGCTAAATTTTCCGTAGCTTCCAATAATAACATACGTTTTGGCGAAGGCACGGTGGTTTCCGGTCCAATCCATTCCAATGGCGGCATTCGTTTTGACGGCACTGCCGAAAATATTATAACCAGCGCTTTGGATAAATACGATGACCCTGATCATACCGGCGACAAGGAATTTGGCGTTCATACTCACGCCAATCCGCCGCCCGGAAGCGGTGTTAACGATAGTTTTCGCTCACTGGAAGCTCCGCCCAACACTCCTGCTGCTCGCACTGATGTTTTTAATGCTGGACGGCAATTTCCAGTGCCGGTAATAGACTTTTCCGGGTTCACAGCTGATATTTCTCAAATGAGAACCGATTCGATCGCTAATGGTTTTCATCGTGATGGTTCGGGAGCGCTTGGGTATCATGTTGTTCTGCGAACAGATGATACGTTTGATATTTATCAGGTTACTTCCTTGGCAGCCGTTCCTTCCGGTTGTACCGATGACGCGACCGGAT
>JGI20214J51650_10002062_pt1 | contig 12725 bp, 12 predicted proteins | sample WetSurMetagenome_FD_51650 | JGI IMG/M metagenome (IMG submission 51650)
TTCAATGATTTTCAGGGGCCGCGCGTCGAAATTTCGACGCACGGCCCGCGCCTGCACTACCGAGGAGCAACTGCGGCATGGAATGCACCATTAACTGGATGCCGGGCACCGGCATGGGTTTCGTCGCCGAGACCGGCAGCGGCCATCTGCTGACGATGGACGGCGCGCCCGACGGGGGCGGACGCAATCTCGCGCCGCGCCCGATGGAAACCCTGCTCGCCGGCGCCGGCGGCTGCACCGCCTACGACGTGGTGCTGATCCTCAAGCGCGGCCGCCACGACGTGCGCGGCTGCCAGGTCCGGCTCGATGCCGAACGCGCGGCGCAGGACCCGAAGGTGTTCACGCGCATCCATCTGCATTTCGTCATCAGTGGGCGCGCGCTGCCGGCCGACGCCGTGGCGCGGGCGATTGCGCTTTCGCACGAGAAATACTGCTCGGCGACGATCATGCTCGCGCACACGGCCGAGATCACTACCAGCCACGAGATCTTCGAGGCCTGAGATCCGGCGCCGGCGCTAGAGGCGCTGCGCGACGGTCGTCATCACCTTGGCAGCGGCGCGCATCGCCCAGCGCACCGGTAGCGGCAAGGGTGCGGCGCCGGCGCGCTCGGCGTTCTCGGCATGGCGGCGCTCGTCGTTCTGCATCGCCTCGACGATCGCGCGCGAGCGCGAGTCGGCGGCGGGCAGCCGGTCCAGGTGGCCGGCCAGGTGCTGCTCGACCTGGCGTTCGGTCTCGACGACGAAGCCCAGGCTGATGCGGTCGCCGAAGCGCCCGGCGAGCGCGCCGATCGTGAACGCACCGGCGTACCAGAGCGGGTTCAGCCAGCTCACGCGGTCACCCAGCTCGGCCAGGCGCTGCTGGGTCCAGGCGAGGTGGTCAGTCTCCTCGCGCGCAGCCTCGGCCATCTGCGCGCGCAGCTCCGGGCTGCGAGCCGTCAGCGCCTGCGCCTGGTAGAGCGCCTGGGCGCAGACCTCGCCGACATGGTCGATGCGAATCAGCGCGCCGGCCAGGCGCTGCGCTTGGGCATCCAGCGGCTCGGCCGGCGGTGCGTCGCCGGCCGGATTCGGCCGCGCCGCGTGCACTGCGCCCGACAGCGTGCGCAGCGCGTTGTCGGCGCTGATGAGAAGACGTTCCACTGTCATCATGGCGCGCGAGCATAGCCGAGCGCGTGCCGGCTTCACTCGTTGTTGTCAGACAACATCCGGCGCGCTTTTCAGGTCTCGGGCTTTGCAAGCCGGGGAGGGGTCTGGTGCAATACGTCCAACTTCCGCTGAGGAGGTTGGCCTGATCAGCCCCTCGCCGGGTGACCTCCCCGATCGGGACCTCTTGTTCAACCTAGGAGATAGTCGCAATGAAAAAATCCCTGCTCGCCCTGGCCGTTCTCGGCGCCTTCACCGGTGCGGCTTACGCGCAGTCTTCCGTCACCATCTTCGGCATCGTCGACCAGAGCGTCAACTATGTGAAGAACGGCACCACGAAGGCAACGACGTCGATGCAGAGCAACCAGCTCAACAGCAACCGTCTGGGCTTCCGCGGCGTCGAAGACCTCGGCGGCGGTCTGAAGGCCGGCTTCTGGCTCGAGGCCCCGATGTCCACCGAGAACGGCAATGCCGGTGCTCTGACCTTCGTGCGTCGTTCGACCGTCAGCCTGATGGGCAACTTCGGTGAACTGCGTCTCGGCCGCGACTACCTGCCGACTTTCTGGAACACCGTGTTCGACGACGTCAACGGCGCGAACGGTCTGGGTCAGTTCCTGAACGTCGGCGCTGTCGGCAACCTGGGCAGCGGTGCTTCGACCACGGTCCGCGGCAACAACGTGATCGGCTACTTCCTGCCGGGCGGCCTGGGTGGCTTCTACGGCCAGGCGTCGATGGCTCTGGGTCAAGGCAACGACAACAACAAGTACATGGGTGCGCGCTTCGGCTACGGCGCCGGCCCGATGGACGTGAACTTCGCCTACGGCCAGACCAAGACCGCTGGTGGCGACTTCAAGACGACCAACGTCGGTGGTTCGTACGACTTCGGCATGGCCAAGCTCTACGCGGTGTTCAACGAGAACAAGTGGGCCAGCCTGAAGCACGACTCCTACGGTCTGAGCGTTGGCGTGCCGGTCGGCCCGGGCCAATTCCGTGCCGCCTACGCCCATTCGAAGGCGACCGGTGGTGCCGTCGACGGCCAGAAGGCCGATCTGGTGTCGGTCGAATACGTCTACGACCTGTCCAAGCGTACCTCGGTCTACACGACCTACGCCCACATCAAGAACTCGGGCGGCGCGGCTTACTCGGTGCTTCCCGGCACGATCGGCAGCGCGCTCAACGACAAGTCGGACGGCTTCAACGTCGGCCTGCGCCACTCGTTCTAATCGCTTCGCTCGCGGCTCGCGCCGCGTCGACGACGAGCCGCCCTTCGGGGCGGTTTTTTTTGTCTTCCCGGTGTCGGGTTCCTCAGGTCTTTCCCCTTTGCAGCCAGCATGCGAATTGCGGATGATCCGCCACCCTAGGCCTCGTCTTCCGTTCTCGCGCTCTGATGCTCGTCTTCATTCTTCGCCGGCTCCTGCAGTCCCTGGTGGTGATGCTCGCGGTGGCCTTCATCGCGTTCACGCTGTTCCAGTACGTTGGTGATCCGGTGGCGCAGATGGTTGGCCAGGACGCAACGCAGGCCCAGCGCGACGAACTGCGCCACGATCTCGGGCTCGACCAGTCGTTCGTGGTGCAGTTCGCGCACTTCGTCGGCAACGCGGCGCGCGGCGAGTTCGGCCTCAGCCTGCGCCAGGGGCGCAAGGTCTCCTCNTTGATCGAAGAGCGCTTCCCGGCCACGCTGGAGCTGTCGGTCACCGCGGCGGTGATCGCGCTCCTCGTCGGCATCCCTCTCGGCGTCTATGCGGCGCTGCGCCGCGGCAGCTTCGGCTCGCAGCTGATGATGACGCTGTCGCTGCTCGGCGTCTCGCTGCCGACCTTCCTGATCGGCATCCTGCTGATCCTGTTTTTCGCCGTCCGTCTGAGCTGGCTGCCCAGCTTCGGTCGCGGCGACGTAGTGAGCTTCGGCCGCTGGACGACGGGTTTCCTCACACTCGACGGCTGGCGTCACCTGGTGCTGCCGTCGGTGACGCTGGCGATCTTCCAGCTCGCGCTCATCCAGCGCTTGGTGCGTGCCGAGATGCTCGAGGTGCTGCGCGCCGACTACATCAAGTTCGCGCGCGCGCGCGGCCTGCCCAACCGCGTCGTCTACTTCGGCCACGCGTTGAAGAACACGCTCGTGCCGGTGATCACGATCACCGGGCTGCAACTCGGCTCGCTGATCGCGTTTTCGATCATCACCGAGACCGTCTTCCAGTGGCCCGGCATGGGCCTGCTGTTCATCCAGGCGGTGCAGTTCGCCGACATCCCGGTGATGGCCGCATACCTGTGCCTGATCGCGCTGATCTTCGTGATCATCAATCTGGCCGTCGACCTACTGTACTTCGCGGTCGATCCGCGCTTGCGCCTCGAACGTCCGGCCGGAGGAGGCCACTAGAGCATGAGCATCTCCAGCACTGCCGCGCCCGGCCGGCTGGCGCGTTTCCTCGACGGCGACGTCTGGCACAGCTTCAAGCAGTCGCCGATGGCGATGGCCGCGGCTGCGATCGCCGCCGTCTGCATCTTTTGCGCCGTCTTCGCGCCTTGGGTCGCGCCGCACAACCCGTTCGACCTGTCGACGCTGGACCTGTCGGATTCACGCCTGCCGCCGGTCTGGATCGCCGGTGCCAAGCAGCAGTACCTGCTCGGCACCGACGACCAGGGTCGCGACATTCTCTCGGCACTGATGTACGGCGCGCGCATCTCGCTGCTCGTTGGGTTCGCCTCGGTGCTGCTGTCCTTGCTGGTCGGCGTCGGGCTCGGGCTGCTATCGGGCTTCGTCGGTGGCAAGGTCGACGGCTTCATCATGCGCGTGTGCGACGTGATGCTTTCGTTCCCGTCGATCCTGATCGCGCTGCTCATCGACGGCGTCGGCCGCGCACTATTCCCGCACGCGCACGACACACTCGCATTCGGCGTGCTGATCCTGGCGATCTCGCTCACCGGCTGGGTGCAGTACGCGCGCACCGTGCGCGGCTCGACTCTGGTCGAGCGCAACAAGGAATACGTGCAGGCTGCGCGCGTGATCGGCGTTGCGCCGGCGCGCATCATGCTGCGCCACGTTCTGCCCAACGTGATGGGGCCGGTGCTGGTGCTGGCGACGATCCAGGTCGCAGCTGCGATCCTGACCGAGGCGACGCTGTCGTTCCTGGGAGTCGGCGTGCCGCCGACCTCGCCGTCGCTGGGCACATTGATCCGAATCGGCAACGATTTTCTGTTCTCCGGCGAATGGTGGATCACGATCTTCCCCGGCCTCGCACTGGTGCTGATCGCGCTGTCGGTGAACCTGCTCGGCGACTGGCTGCGCGACGCCCTGAACCCCAGATTGCGCTGAAATGTCGCCATTGCTCGAAGTGCGCCACCTGCGGGTGGAGTTCCCGACGCGTAGGGGCACGCTGGTCGCGCTCGACGACGTCTCGTTCGACATCGCGCCGGGCGAGGTGCTTGGGGTGGTCGGCGAGTCGGGCGCCGGCAAGTCGCTCACCGGCGCGGCGATCATCGGCCTGCTCGAGCCACCCGGGCGCATCGCGGGCGGCGAGATCCGATTCGACGGCCAGCGCATAGACGACCTGCCTTACGAGAAGATGCGCGCGATCCGCGGCCGGCGCATCGGCGCGATCTTCCAGGACCCGCTGACCTCGTTGAACCCGCTCTANACGATAGGCCGCCAGCTTANCGAGACGATCCGCACTCATTTGCCGGTGAGCGCCGACGAGGCGCGCCGGCGCGCGCTGCGGCTGCTGCAGGAGACCGGCATCCCGGCCGCCGAACAGCGGCTGGACCAGTACCCGCACCAGTTCAGCGGTGGCATGCGCCAGCGCGTCGTGATCGCGCTCGCGCTTGCCGCCGAACCCAGGTTGATCGTCGCCGACGAGCCGACGACCGCGCTCGACGTCTCGATCCAGGCCCAGATCATCTCGCTGCTCAAGCGTTTGTGCCGCGACCACGGCGCGGCGGTGATGCTGGTAACGCACGACATGGGCGTGATCGCCGAGACCTGCGACCGCGTTGCCGTTCTCTACGCCGGCCGGGTGGCCGAGATCGGGCCCGTAGCAGACGTGATTCACCGCCCGCAGCACCCTTACACCGTGGGCCTGATGGGCTCGATCCCGGCGATGGACGAGGACCGCGAGCGACTCGCGCAGATCGACGGCGCGATGCCTCGCCTGAACGCCATTCCCCCGGGTTGCGCCTTCAACCCACGCTGTCCACAGGCCTTCGCGCGCTGCCGCAGCGAGCGGCCCGATCTGATGGACACCGGCGCCACGCGTGCGGCCTGCTGGCTACTGCCGGGCCAGGGAGGCGTGCCATGACGGCGCTGGTCGAAGTCCGCGACCTGGAGAAGACCTTCGATGTGTCGGCGCCCTGGCTGAACCGCGTCATCGAACGCAAGCCGCGACAGTTCGTCCATGCGGTGGACGGCGTCTCGTTCGCGATCGAGCGCGGTTGCACGCTCGCGCTGGTCGGCGAGTCGGGGTGCGGCAAGAGCACGGTTGCGCGGCTGCTCGTGGGCTTGTATGCGCCCACTCACGGTTCGGTGCGCTTCGACGGCCAGGCCACCGACGCGACACGCGACCCGGCCGAGCTGCGCCGGCTGCGCCGGCGCATGCAGATGATCTTCCAGGACCCGTACGCGAGCCTGAACCCGCGCTGGCAGGTGTTGCAGATCGTCGCCGAGCCGCTGCGCGAGCACGGTCTGGTGCAAGGGGTCGCCGCGTTGCGCGCGCGCGTAGGCGAGCTGTTGCAGGCGGTGGGCCTGGCGGAGGCCGACTGCGAGAAGTTCCCGCACCAGTTCTCCGGCGGCCAGCGCCAACGCATCTCGATCGCGCGCGCGCTGGCGACGAACGCCGAGTTCCTGGTCTGCGATGAGCCGACATCGGCGCTCGACGTCTCGGTGCAGGCGCAGGTGCTGAACCTAATGAAGGACCTGCAGCGCGCCCAGCGTCTGACCTATCTGTTCATTTCGCACAATCTGGCCGTAGTGCGCCACGTGGCAGACGAGGTCGGCGTGATGTACCTCGGCCGGCTCGTCGAGATCGCACCAAAGGCCACGCTGTTCGCGAACGCGCGCCACCCGTACACGCGCATGCTTCTCGACGCGATCCCCGACATCCACATGTCGGGCCGTGCGCGCACGCCGGTGCAGGGCGAGGTGCCGAACCCGCTGCAGCCGCCCGCCGGCTGCAGCTTCCACCCGCGATGCCCGCATGCGAACCCGCGCTGTTCGGCCGAGCGCCCGGCGTTGAAGACGATCAGCGGCATCCAGGTCGCCTGCCACGCGGTGGACGAAGGGCGGATCTGAGCTTGCTGCGGCCGCGGCGCCTTCAGTCCGGGATCAGCCGCTCGAGCGCGAACAGCTCGAGCGCCGCCTCGCGCTCGCGCACCACATGGGCCCGGTCGCCGTCGAGCAGGATCTCGGCGGCGCGCGGCCGGGTGTTGTAGTTGCTCGCCATCGCCATGCCGTAGGCGCCGGCCGACAGCACGGCGAGCACGTCACCGGGCTGCACGCACAGCCGGCGGTCGCGGCCAAGCCAGTCGCCGGATTCGCAGACAGGGCCGACGACGTCCCAGCTCGTGCTCGGCCCCTCGCGCTGCTGGCAGGGTTCGATCGCCATCCAAGCGTCGTACATCGCCGGGCGCATCAGGTCGTTCATCGCTGCGTCGACGATGCAAAAGCTCTTTGCGCTCGCGTCGCCGGCGGCGCCGGGTTTCAGGTATTGCACCTCGGTAAGCAGCACGCCAGCATTGCCGACGAGCGAGCGGCCGGGCTCGAACAGCAACTCGCGCGCGCCGTAGCCGCGCGCATCGACGCGCTCGAGCAGGCCGCCGATGAGGCGGTCGGCCGGCGGCGGTGTCTCATCGGCGTAGGTGATGCCCAGGCCGCCGCCGAAGTCGATGTGCTGCAAGGGGATGCCGGCGGCTTCGACCGCGGCGACGATGTCGAGCACGCGCTCGGCCGCATCGAGGTAGGGCTCGACCTGCGTGATTTGCGAACCGATGTGGCAGTCGATGCCTACAACGTCGAGCCCGGGCAGCGACGCCGCGTGGCGGTAGGCGGCGAGGGCGTCGGCGTGTGCGATACCGAACTTGTTGCCCTTCAGGCCGGTCGAGATGTACGGGTGCGTGCCTGCGTCGACGTCCGGGTTCACGCGCAGGCTCACCGGCGCGCGCCGGCCGAGCGCGATCGCCTCCTCGTTCAGCCGCTCGAGCTCGGCCCGGCTCTCGACGTTGAAACAGCGCACGCCGGCGGCGAGCGCCTGGCGCATCTCGGCGCGCGTCTTGCCCACACCGGAGAACACCACGCGCGCCGGGTCGCCGCCGGCGGCGAGCACGCGCTCGAGTTCGCCACCGGAGACGATGTCGAAGCCGCATCCCGCCCGGGCGAAGGACTGCAGCACGGCGAGGTTCGAGTTCGCCTTCATCGCGTAGCACAGCAAGTGCCGGCGGCCCTGCAGAGCGCGCTGATAGGCGCCGAGCGCGGCCAGCATCGCGGCGCGCGAATAGACGTAGAGCGGGCTGCCGTGGCGCCGCACCAGCGCGCGCAGCGAATGGCCTTCGAGGCGCAGTTCGCCGTCGTCGCCGCGGGACAGGTGTGGGGTGCCGGGAAGCATCAGCGCGCCGCTGCGGAAGCCGCCGCCGGAACCGACATGGGACCCGCCGACGCGGGCGCCGGCAGCTGCAGCGGACCCTTCTGCCCGCAACCGGCCAGGACGGCGCATAGAGCGGCCAGCAACAACGGCCGCGAGAGGGTCGCCGGGCGCAGGGCTACACTCGTTCGAGGAGACTTTCGCATGCGCAGGATTCTATGAGCACGGCCCTGAGCGACACCGAGTACGACCGGCTGACGAGCGCGTTGCTGGCCCGCATCGAAGCCGCCGCCGATCAGTGGCTGCAGGACGATATCGTCGACGTCGACACCCACCGCACCGGCGGCCTGCTCGAGCTGGCTTTCCCGAACGGCAGCAAGATCATCGTCAACACGCAGCCGCCACTGCAAGAAGTGTGGCTCGCCGCACGCGCCGGCGGTTTCCACTATCGGCACCTCGACGGTCGCTGGCTCGACACGCGCGACGGCAGCGAATTCTTCGCGTCCCTGTCGCGCCATGCCAGCGCGCAGGCCGGGCGGGCACTGAACGTCGCGGCTAGCGCTTGAAAAGGTCGAGGATGCTGCGCCGCTCCTCGGTGGTCGGCGCCTGCGGCACCTGTTGGTCGCCGCCGAGCACGCCGATGCCGCCGCCCTGCGCGTACTCGTCGAAGATCCAGTTGCCTCCAATGTTGACCACGCCTTCGGGCGGCACCAGTTCCTGCACCGGAGTGTTGCGCAGCTCGTAGCCCATCAGGTCGATCCACACGGGCAGCGCGAGGCCGCCGCCGGTTTCGCGGCTGCCCAGGTTGCGCGGGTTGTCGTAGCCGATCCAGACGACGGCGGTCAGCGTCGGGTTGAAGCCGGCGAACCAGGCGTCCATCGAATCGTTGGTGGTGCCGGTCTTGCCGTACAGGTCGGGCCGCTTCAGTGTTGCCTGTGCGCGCGCACCGGTGCCCGAGCGCGTGACCTCTTGCAGCATCGTCGACATCACGAACGCATTGCGCGCGCCCAGCGTGCGCGTCGATTCGTCCAGTGTCGGTGGCGGCGTGTCGATCAGCACGTGACCCTTCGAATCGGTCAGGCGCGAGATCAGCATCGGGTTGACGCGGTAGCCGCCGTTGGCGAACACGCTGTACGCCACCGCCATCTGCATCGGCGTCACAGAGCCCGCGCCGAGCGCCATCGTCAGATACGCGGGGTTCTTGCTGGGGTCGAAGCCGAAGCGCGTGATCCAGTCCTGAGCGTAGGGCACCCCGATCGCGCGAAGCACCCGGATCGAGACCAGGTTCTTCGACTTCGCGAGCGCCTCGTGCAGCGGCATCGGCCCCTCCGGCGTGCCGTCGTAATCCTTCGGCTCCCAGGGCTGGCTGCCGGTCTCGGTGGCGTCGAAGAACAGCGGTGCGTCATTGACGATGGTCGCGGGCGTGAAGCCCTTCTCGAGCGCGGCCGAGAAGATGAAGGGCTTGAAGGTCGACCCCGGCTGGCGCCAGGCCTGCGTGACGTGGTTGAACTTGCTCTTGTCGTAGTCAAAGCCGCCGACCAGCGCGCGTACCTCGCCGCTGCGCGGGTCGAGTGCGACGAGCGCGCCTTCGACCTCGGGCACCTGCGTCAGCAGCCAGTGGCCTTTCGGGTCCTTCATCGCGCGTACGACCGCGCCGCGCCGGATTTGCGTCTTCGGTCCGGCCTTGCTCGACAGCCCGGAGGTCACCGGACGCAGCCCCTCGCCGGTGACGCTGATCGTGTCGCCCGACTGCAGCATCGCGACGACGCGGCCCGGCGAGGCCTGGAGCACGACGGCCGAGCGCAGGTCGCCGTTGTCGGGATGATCGGCCAGCGCCTCGGCGACGCGGCCGTCGATCTCTGCCGGATCGGCAGGCAGGTCGACGTAGGCCTCCGGGCCGCGGTAGACCTGGCGCAGTTCGTAGTCCATCAGCCCGTGGCGCAACGCGTGGTAGGCGACGTTCTGGTCCGCCGCGTTGATCGTCAGGTAGACGTTCAGCCCGCGCGTGTAGGCCGCGTCGCCATACTGCGCGTAGACGAGCTGGCGCGCGATCTCGGCGGCGAACTCGGCGTGGACGGGCACGTCCGCCGGCGTACGGTAGTGCAGCACTTGCGCCAGCGCCGCATCGCGCTGGGCCTCGGTGATGTAGCCGTTGTCGAACAGGCGCGCGAGCACGTAGTGCTGGCGCAGTGTGGCCCGCTTTGGGTTGTTGATCGGGTTGTAGGCCGAGGGCGCCTTCGGCAGCCCTGCGAGCATGGCCGCTTCGGCGACCGTGAGGTCCTTCAGCGGCTTGCCGAAATACACCTGTGCCGCGGACGCGAATCCATTCGCGCGCTGGCCCAGGTAGATCTGGTTCATGTAGAGCTCGAGGATCTGGTCCTTCGTCAGCACCTGCTCGATCTTCATCGCCAGCAGCACCTCGTAGATCTTGCGCGTGAAGGTCTTCTCGGTGGAGAGGTAGAAGTTGCGCGCGACCTGCATCGTGATCGTCGACGCGCCCTGGCTCTTGACGTCGCGCAGGTTCTCCAGTGCGGCGCGGATCACGCCCTTGAAGTCGACCCCGCCGTGCTGGTAGAAGCGCGCGTCTTCGGCCGAAAGCACCGCGTCCTTCATGATCTGCGGGATCTGGCCAATGGGCGTGAAGTTGCGNCGCTCTTCGCCGTACTCGCCGAGCAGCACACCGTCGGCCGAGAACACGCGCATCGGCAGCTTGGGCCGATAGTCGGTGAGGCTGTCGATGTCGGGCAGCTGCGGGTAGGCCACCGCGAGCGCGACGCCGACAACCATCGCCAGCGCCAGCAGTCCGGCCGCGACCAGGCCGCCGGCCCAGCCCAGCGCGCGCAGGATCGCGCGTGCCCAGCCGGGAAGGGACGAGGTTCCGCCGCGTTTGGTGACGGATTTGGGAGTTGGCGGCGCGGCGTTGTCGGATGACGGCATAAAGGTCCCGGGGCGGGTGCCGATGATTATAGGAAGCGGGTCTGGTGTACCCGGACTGGGGTTGGATCGAGGTTCGGAGGGTGTCGTTCGTGAGAATGCTCACGCGGCGCGGGCGGGGATTCAGGGTTCTCCCGCAAGCGACTTTCGGCTTGTTTCAACTGCCCGCAACGGCGTCGGCACCAGACAACGAGACAGGGGTTGGAGGCGTCCCTTTTTCTTTGGTTCACAAGGGCTTTACTGCTAGCATTGAAGTAACTTCTTAACAAGCTCGCGGGTCGACCCGGGGCACATGGGGAGTGTGACCGTTGAGTTTTCTGGACGTCTTTCTGGGCCGTAAGCACCCCCCCATGATCGGTTTGGACATCAGTTCGTCCAGCGTCAAGCTGGTTGAACTGGGGCAGACCGCGACGGGTGAATTCGTGCTCGAGCGTTTCGCCTCCGAACCGTTCGAGAAGGGCTGGATCACGGACGGCACGATCGAGAAGTTCGATGAGGTCGCCGAGGCCGTGCGCAAGGTCGTCGCGAAGAGCGGCACCAAGACCAAGCAGGTGGTGATGGCGATGCCGCAATCGGCCGTGATCACGAAGAAGATCATGCTGCCGGCTGGCTTGCGCGACGAGGAAATGGAACTCCAGGTCGAGTCCGAGGCCAACCAGTACATCCCATTCTCGCTCGATGAGGTGAGCCTGGACTTCTGCGTCATCGGCCCGAGCGCGACGTCGGCGGGCGACGTCGAGGTGCTGATCGCCGCGTCCCGCAAGGACCGGGTCCAGGACCGGCAGGGCCTGGCCGAAGCCGCCGGCCTCAAGCCTGCGGTGCTCGACATCGAATCGCATGCGTCGCGGCTGGCGATGAGCCGCGTCGTCGCGGCGCTGCCCAACGAAGGCAAGGATGCACTCGTCGCTCTGTTCGAGATCGGCGCCGACACCACCAGCCTGAAGGTGCTGCGCGACGACGAGATGCTCTACGACCGCGACCAGGCCTTCGGTGGCTCGCAGCTCACACAGCTGATCAGTCGACAGTACGGCTTCTCGTTCGAGGAAGCCGAAGCCAAGAAGCTCAGCGGCGACCTGCCCGAGGACTACGAGGCCGCGATCCTCGCCCCCTTCGTCGACAGCCTGTCGCAAGAGATCGGGCGCGCGCTTCAGTACTTCTTCACCAGCACGCCGCACCACAAGGTGCATTACGTGATGCTCGCCGGCGGCACCGCCACGCTGCCGGGGCTGAAGGACCGNGTCACCGACCTCACCGGGTTCGCGTCGCAGGTCGTCAACCCGTTCGACAACATGCAGCTCGGCTCCGCGGTACGCGAGAGCCGCGTGCGGCGCGAGGCCCCGTCCTACCTGACGGCGTGCGGGCTCGCGATGCGGAGGTTCGTGCAGTGATCCTCATCAACCTGCTGCCGCACCGCGAGGAGAAGCGGCGCCAGCGCAAGCGGGCGTTCTTTGTCGGCCTGGCGGGCAGTGCGATCGTCGGGCTGGCTGCCGTCGGTCTGTGGTACTCGGTGCTGCAGCAGATGACGGCCGCGCAGGCCTCGCGCAACGAGTTCCTCACGGCCGAGATCAAGCGCCTGGACGTCCAGATCAAGGACATCGCGAGTCTGCGCTCGGAGATCGACGCGCTGAAGGCGCGCCAGAAGGCGGTCGAGGATCTGCAGACCGATCGCAATACGCCGGTCTACCTGCTCAACGAACTGGTCAAGCAGACCCCCGAAGGCGTCTACCTGACGAGCATCAAGCAGACAGGGCAGGTGGTCGCGGTGAACGGCGTCGCGCAGACCAACGAGCGCGTCTCCGAGTTCCTGCGCAACACCTCGTACAACTCGCCCTGGCTCGAGAAGCCCGAGCTGGTCGAGATCAAGGCGGCCAAGGTCACGACGACCGGACGTGATCCGCAACGACTGTTCGAGTTCTCGATGAAGGTCACGATCAAGCGTCCGCAGGGTCCGGCGGACACCGTGCCGCCGGCCAAGACGGCCAAGCCGGCAGCGGCCAAGTCTTCGTGAGGCAGGCATGGCCAAGGCATCGACCCTGAATTTCGACATGACCAGCCTGCTCGACCAGGCGGTCTCCCAGTTCCGCGGCCT
>JGI20214J51650_10002063_pt1 | contig 12725 bp, 7 predicted proteins | sample WetSurMetagenome_FD_51650 | JGI IMG/M metagenome (IMG submission 51650)
CCCTCCACTTCCCCATGACGTACTCATGCATCTTTCGCTTGTAGATCTCGCGGTCAAAGCCCGATGCAAACTCATGCATGGCAATGGGATCAAAGTTTTTCGATTCCATCGTTTTCACCGCCGCAATGAGTGCGTCTCCTGTCTGTTCACAAAACAGGACGCCGGTGCGAAGCCCGGGGCGTTCGACTACTGTCTCAAGCGCTCCGCCACGAGCATAGGCAATCACCGGTTTTCCGCACGCAATCGCTTCAACCGGTACAATGCCGAAGTCTTCCTCCCCGGGGAAGATTACGGCACGGCAACGCCGAAAATGGTCACGCACCTCACTGTCTGATCGCCAGCCGAGCATCCGCACCGAGGNACCGGCCTGCTCCCGCAACCGCGGGAGGTCGGGACCATCACCAATGACAACGAGCGGTTTCCCCATCCGGTTGTATGCTTCAACTGCAAGATCGACTCTCTTGTAGGGCACCAACGCGCTGACGAGAAGATCAAATTCTTCATGGCCGTGCGCAACAGGCAGCGCGGCAATCTCCACGGGCGGATAGATCACATCGGATTCGCGTCCATAGATCGACCGGATGCGCTGCCGGATGTTCTCCGAGATGGCGATAAAATGATGAGGATTGCGTGCGGTTCGAAGATCCCACCGGCGCAGATACCCGACCGCTGCCTGCATCCCCCACCGTGTCAGCAAACCCGAACGACCCGCACCAAAATAGTCTTCATACTGGGTCCAGATATAGCGCATTGGCGTGTAGCAATAGCACACGTGGAGCGTATCGGGTGCTGTGCGAACTCCTTTCGCAACGCAGTGGTTGGAACTGATGACGATATCGAATGCAGAAAGGTCGAATCTGCGTATTGCCGCGGGAAACAACGGTAGGTAGTGCCGGTAGTTGGTCGCGGCGAGCGGGAGATGCTGGACGAACGACGTGTGCAGAGGCATCCGCTCGATCAGCGGTGACACGCTTCCCTTCACGTGAAGCAGGGCAAAGAGCGTCGCGTCAGGGAAGACCTCACACAACGCCTCAACACACTTCTCTCCCCCGCGCATGGAGGTAAACCATTCATGAACGATCGCTACCCGCAACTGTTGATCCATGACCTCACGTTCTGTTTCGTTGAACGGCTGACATAATACGAATATGAGACGGGATATGCAAAACGGACCATTTTATTGCATCGCGTTCGCCCCCTATGTATATTTGTTCATGATTCCACTCCTCATCATTCTGCTGTTTGTGGTCTTGTTTATGCTCTTCCTTTCGACGGTGCTTTTCATCGTCGGGCCGGCGATGCTGCTCAAACCACACCGGAGGACGATCGACTACTACCGTCGCTTCACATCCATTTTGCATCCGTCTGATCTCTCACTTCCCCATGAAGAGGTCCTGATCAAGACTGCAGAGGGCCTTACTCTCAGTGGCTGGTTCATCCCAGCCGGTGAGGCGGCACAGGGAACAGTNCTCTTCCTTCACGGCGTGAGCGAATGCAAGATCGTCGGCCTGCCTCTCGCCAAGAGGCTCCACGAGGTGGGTTTCAACGTGTTTCTCCATGACTCACGCCGTCATGGCGACAGCGATGGCTGTTTTTGCACATACGGGTTCTATGAGAAACTGGATGTCTCCACAATCATCAACTATCTGGAGTCCCGCAAGGATGTGACGTTGGGGCGGATTGGACTTATGGGATCGTCGATGGGTGCTGCTGTCGCGATACAGGTTGCCGCACTTGACACACGCATCGCCTCCGTCGTCGCTGAAAGTGGCTTTGCCTCACTGCGGAAAGTCTACGATGAGTACCAGAAGCGCATGACAAAGATTCCCTGGCATTACCTGCGGAATCTCGTCATCAAGCGCTCTGAACATATCGCGCACTTCAAAGCATCTCTGGTTTCACCCGCGGAAGCAGTCAAGCATGTCCATGTACCACTCCTCATCATGCATGGCGCTGCCGACAACAAGATCCCGGCTGAAGCGTCCGAAATTGTCTACCGCAATGCAAATGAACCGAAGGAGCTCTGGCTGATTCCGGGTGCGAAGCACAATGACATGGTGGAAAAAGGAGGGGAGGAATACTTCCGCCGCATCGTGGNTTTTTTTGAGAAGACGCTCTGTCAGGGGGGAAAGAATAATGGGCAATAACGAATTGGGATCATGGAATTGGAAATGCGGAACAGGGAATTGGACACAACACGATTCCGAGTTCCCTGTTGCCTATTTCCTACTCCCCATTCATCCTTGCTCATTAATCTTCTACAACGAGAACCAATAGCTGGCCTTCAGCACAAATGTATCCGTCCGCGGTANTGTAAACGTGTCTTCCANCCGCTTGCCGAGAGTCGTGTAGTAGTTGCCGGTATCCCCATAGCGTCCCTGTGTCCATACAAGATAGAGTGTGCTTCCCGGCAGATACTCCCAGCGTAGCAGTAGGTTGGCGTTAAGGACGATCGAATTAAAATCGTGGCTGGCAATACTCACGCCGTACCGCGACTCGGAGAACGGATCCAATGTCCCATCCGGCTGGAGCACACTGAAGTCCCGGTACCTCCCCCGGTAGACGAGTGACTGCAGGAAGAATTGCACGGACAGCGTCCGTGTAAACGTCACGATGCCTCGCATGGAGATGTCAAGGTATTCAAGATTCCGTGTGCCGAAGATGCTGGAGTAGGGAACGATTGCATTGCCATCAGGGTAGAGCCACGACACTGCATTCGTCTCGCGTTGATACGTCACAGAGGGGGAGAAGTCCATCCACGAAGTCGGGCGGAGCGTGAGAGATGTTGAGAGTGTTCTGCTGCGTTCCCCGGCGTCACCGAGTGTCACCCCCCCAATGACGGAACCCGAAAGTACATGGCGTTCGTCGGACACAACGGAAAGCGTAACCGCGTGACTTCCGGGCCGGTGGTAGAGACCGAGAACACCGCTCTCCTTGTCTTCAAAAGCAGCCCACTGCCGCGTATACGCAACGTCAAGGTGCCAGAAGTTNCGCAGCTCGCCGATAGCCTGGAGGCGGAGAGTTGAGCGCGTCCTGACGCCTCCATCCCAGTTCCANCGGAGTTCGGGAATAACACCGAAGTAGTAGCGNCGGAACATCCCTGTCGCGTTGTTTTCGCGATAGACGAGTTGGAAATAGCCTCCATGATCGTGCGGTTGGGCAAAGAACCCGATGTCGTTGATGGAGAAGCCGGGGGTATAGAAATCATAGGACAGTGCGGGAAACCAGTGCTCCGCACTGACGCAGAGGAGAAGCAGGCGGCCGGCGCCTCCTGTTTGCGGTGTGCCGCCATCGTACGCCCGCGCGCCGGCGAGATAGCCATCCGCAGTATACTTGCCATCCAGAAAATGGAGGTTCCAGTCGACACCGCCGGAAACCGCTGGATGCATCTTATCGCGTGCCGCCAGGGTGAACATGCCTCCGTACCACGAGCCCTGTTCTCCTTCCTGTTTGAGTCGGAGCACATTGTAGCACCCCATCGGTTCGGTCAGAACGGTGCACGTGCCGGAGGGACTCTCGAGTGTTGCGTGTTCTTCATCCGTCACTGCGGTCAATGCCGCAATGGACAATCCCGTCGAAGTTCTCCCGGTGAGTTTGGCCGCCCCGAGAATTGTCGTGGCGCGCGGGTTTTCCTCCACTGTCCCATCNCCAGGGGCAACCACACTACTGCTTCCCGATGGTTCCCGGCCGATCCGGCGCGAAAAGAAGAGCGTCAACGGCGAATTGTCCCCGCTTCCCCCAAACGTGAACATCTGGTTGCCTTCAAGAAAGAAAGGTCTTTTCTCCGGGTAGAGTGTCTCGAATACCGTGAGATTCAGGACGGCCGCATCCACCTCTACCTGGCCGAAGTCCGGGTTGATTGTCGCATCCAGTGTGAAGTTACGCGCCAACCCATACTTGATATCGAGACCTGCCCGAACGGTAGTCGAAGCCGACGCTGCCCACGCCTCCCCCGTCGTACTCGATTGCATTCCGGAAACATAGGGTGCCATTTCCAGGTGCATCGGGGTCTTGATATCCCGGATCCCCTGCAGTGTTCCCCAGAGCGGAATCGAGTAGTACTCACTGCGGGGAACCATGACCCACTCAATGATCTCCTTCTTCCGGCTTATGTACCGGCGGAAGTTAATCCCCCACTCGTAGGCACTGTCGCTACGTTCGGAAAACCGGAGCGCGCTCCAGGGAATGACAAACTCCGCCGACCACCCCCACGGGCCGCGGGCAGTCTTCACGCTCCACACGGCATCCCATGCTATGTCGTAAACATACCCTGCCTGTGACAGGACACCGTCACTCTGCACTCCCGACACATTCGTCGAAAAGACAAAGCCGGTTGTGCGGTCAAAGTACGAGTCGATCATGACGGTGAAGCGGTCCGCTTCAGTGCTCCGATCCCGCCGGCTCAATTGCGAGACAATCCCTCTGGGTTGTCTGTCATTACAGAGAGCCCCGACATAGAGGGCATGATCATCATACAGAAGCCGCACGGTCGTCTCTTCGGTCGGAACCGCCCCTTCCATGGGATCAAACTGCGTGAACTCTGAGGAGGTAGTTGCCAGGAGCCAGCAGCTGTCACGGAGCAGGCCGTCGACACGGGGTGGCGTGGGGGTACGCATTGCGGTGATTGCGCGCGAGGATTGTCCGCTGCCGGCTGCAGATACAATGACACCCACAACCAGCGCGACAAGGATCAGTGCGCGNCTGAAAGATGCTTCATGAACAACGATATCTCGAGTCCATGAGTACACGTCGTCGATTCCATCCATGGTTGTGTACTGCACGCTATGCAACCAGCCGGATCACGTTCTCCACGTGCATTGTATGGGGAAACATATCAACGGGCTGGACGGTGTCAATGGTGTACGCCCCTTCAGCGCAGAGCGCCTTGACATCACGGGCTTGCGTTGCAGGATTACAGCTCACATAGATGATCCGCCGGGGATGCAGCTCCCGGAGACGTTCGACCACTTTGGGATGCATGCCGGCGCGCGGCGGATCGACAATAATGACCGAAGGTGCATCATGCTGTTCGAGCCACGCGGTGTCATCCACAATGCGGTCCTTGAGATCACCCAGCATGAATGTGCAGTTGGTCACCCCGTGCTCAGCAGCATTCCGTTGTGCGTCGGCAACTGCGGCGGGAACGGATTCGACCCCCACCACTGCGCCGGCGTCGTCAGCAACATGCAGCGCAATCGTTCCCGTCCCGCAGTATAGATCGAACACCGTGTCTGTTCGTTTCAGGTCAGCAAGTTCGCGCGCCACGTTGTAGAGCCGCTCTGCCTGCTCTGTGTTGGTCTGGAAGAATGAATTGGCGGACACCTTGTACAGCCGCGCCCCGATGCGTTCGCGGATGAAGCCCGGCCCGTACAACACAATCTCCCGGTCACCAACGGCGACCTGCGATTTCCGTGTGGTGATGTTGTTCACAATGGTTGTGATNTTCGGAAACCGGCNGTGCAGCATTTCAGAAAACTCACGCATCAGTTCCGGCTGTTCTTCGGACGTAACGAGGTTCACCATGCAGTCCCCGGTCCGCTTCCCTTCCCGGATCACCAGATTGCGGAGATACCCCGTGTGCGTTAGTGTGGAATAGATTGTCAGCTCCCGGGCAACGACAAACTCCCGTACGACATTCACAATCACCGAACTCTCAGGTGACTGCAGATGACATTCGTGAACGTCAAGCACCCTGTCAAATCGCTGCGGGATGTGCAGCCCGAGGGCGAACCGGTCCATCGGTGTCGGTGTGTTTGCGGCATGACGGTCTGCATCGAGTTCTTCACGGGTAAGCCACCGCATGCCGAACGAAAACTCCATCTTGTTCCTGTAGTAGAAGGCATCAGAGGCGCCAAGCGTTGGCTGCACGGCGACACCGGCAAAGCCTCCGATATGTTCGAGTGCATCCACGACCTGCTGACGCTTGAATTCCAGCTGTCCCGGATACGACAGATGCTGCCACACACAACCGCCGCAGGTGCCGAAATACCGGCAACGTGGTGTGATACGGTATGGTGACGGGCCTGTCAGCAAAGCAATCTCGGCCTCGGCGAAGTTCTTACTCACCCTCGTCAGGCGTCCGGTAACGACGTCGCCGGGAACCCCGCCCCGGACGAACACCACAAAGCCATCCACCCTCGCGACGCCCTTGCCTTCGGCTCCGTAGCGATCAACCGTGAGTGTGAGATCATCACCGCGTTTCATCATCGGTCCGCCTCTCCATATTCCGCGCGAATCTTGTCCAGCTCCTCGCTGATCTTTCCCCACCGGTGGTAGAGATCATTCAACTGCTCGCCGACTGTCCGGTAGCTGACATGCACATCGTGCAGGGCATCGCCACTACGGTACGCCTCGGGGTCAGCCATCGTTGCCTCGAGATCAGCCTTATGACGCTCCAGCTGTTCGATTTCCCTCTCCACGCGCGCCAGCTTTTCCTGGATCGGTTTGGTGCGGGCATACCGTTCGTTACGGAGCTCCGCCTCGCGGCGTTTCCGTTCTTTGTCTGGAGCTGTTGCTGCCGGTTTGATTTCCTGGACGGACCCGGCATCGCGTGCCGCGCGGGCGGCCAGGAACTCACTGACGTTCCCCAACCAGGTACGGATCTTCCCATCACGGAATTCCACAACCTTTGTGACCAGTGGATCAAGAAAGTCGCGGTCATGCGAAACAATCACCATGCTCCCTTCGAATTCGGCAAGGGCCTCCTGCAGCACGGATTTGGATCTCATGTCCAGATGGTTCGTTGGTTCATCCAGCACGATGAGGTTGGCAGGGGTCAGCAGCATCTTCGCAAGTGCAAGGCGGCTCTTCTCGCCGCCGGAGAGAACCGACACCTTTTTAAAGACATCATCCCCATGGAACAGAAAGCAGCCAAGCAGTGTCCGCAGGTGCCTGCGGACATCCCCCGCAGCGACGGCTTCCACAGTTTGAAGGGCATCAAACCCCGGATTGAGCTCCTCTGCNTGGTGTTGTGCAAAGTAGGACAGCATGACATTGTGGCCGGGGATGCGTTCNCCGGCATCGAACGTCTCCACGCCGGCGATGATCCGTGCCAGTGTGGACTTGCCAGCGCCGTTCATGCCAACGAAGGCGATACGGTCGCCGCGGTCGATCTCAAGCGTCAGGTGTTCGAAGACCTGGAGCGTTCCATACGACTTTGCGAGATCCTTCAGCGTCATCGCAACCTTGCCTGAAGGGGGGGATGGAGGAAACGAAAACCGGATTTCCTCCTCATCGTCTTCAAGCTGGATGATGTCGAGTTTATCGAGCCGCTTGATGCGGCTCTGGACCTGCCGTGCCTTGGTAGCCTTGTACCGGAACCGCTCGATGAAACGTTCGGTTTGCTTGATCTGCTGTTGTTGATTCCGGAATGCCGCGCGCTGCAGCTCGCGGCGCTCTTCACGAGCATCCAGGAAGAAACTGAAGTTCCCGGCATAGTCGGCCAGGGTGCCGAGGCTGAGCTCGAATGTCCGGCGCGTCATGGTGTCAAGAAACCTGCGATCATGCGATACCAGCATGACCGCACCCTGGTACGATTGCAGATACTCTTCGAGCCATTGCAGGGAATCGAGATCGAGATGATTCGTCGGCTCATCAAGGAGAAGGAGAGACGGTTGCAGGAGCAACAACTTTGCGAGGGCGATTCGCATCTGCCAGCCGCCGCTGAATTCGTCAGTCTGGCGGCCAAAGTCGCGTTGCGTGAACCCGAGTCCGATCAGCACTTTTTCGATCGAGGACGAAAGCCGGAACCCGTCTGCTGCTTCGAGACGATGCTGCAGTTCGCCAAAGATGTCCAGCATCTCCTGGAATTCGGGCGTGTCGTGCGGCACCGTCGCCATGGCTTCGTGGAGCTGCTCCAGCTGTTCGCGCGTACGAACAATGTCCGCAAACACCGACTCCACCTCATCGTATAATGTGCGTCCGGCGAGTGCTGTGCCTTCCTGCGGGAGGTAACCCACCGTCACGTACTTCGCGCGCGTCACGACTCCAGANTCGGGCGTGGTCTCTCCGAGGAGGATGCGCAGGAGCGTGGATTTCCCTGAGCCGTTCGCGCCGACAAGCCCGATGCGGTCTTGAGGACCGATGTGGAATGTCACACCGTCGAGCAGACGACGGTCGGCGTACTGGAGCGATATGTCGACAGCTGAGAGCACTTCGGTGGTTCTCGCCTGGCGGGAGGAGAATGACAGGGGCGGCGGGCCCCCCCGCGGATCATCGTTGTTTACTTCAAATAGTATTTGAGCGGATTGGGATCGACACGGCACTCTTCGGCGATGCGTATCCAGCCGATCTTGCCTTCGTCACGCAAACGGTACAGGCGAGGCACCATTTTGTCTCGCAGCTCAATTGGCGTCATCGGATTGATATAGATGCTGGTCCCTCCCTCAAAACCCGCCGTGACGGTAACACGCCATTTGATCAGCACATGCCACGGCATTTTGTAGATCGCATCAACAGGCGTGTAGTACCATTCTTCGTTGCAGGATATCTGGCTTCCCATCGCCGCGTGCACAGCATGCACAAGGTTGCTCATGCCGCGGATTTCCTCGTCGGTGTGTTCCGAGGGACGTCCCGCCTGTGAACGCGAGTAGATCTCTATTGTCGGGTAACGGTGCCCGATGCCGGCAAGCGCAATGGCAAAATCGTTTTCTGCAAAGACGAGGTTGTGGTGNGCTGCAAAATTGACGCCGTAGTCATTGAACACGTTGGCATCTTCGCGCAGCATCTTTATCTGGTTCTGGATCGATGCGCCCCACTCGTCCAGCGAAACAAGCTGTTTGTGCAGATGATCAAATGACGCTCCGGCGGGGCGGAGCCAGTTCTGATACACGCTGATGTACCGGACGTAGCGGTTGTTGATGATGATATCCCGCAGGGCGTCAATGGTCAGCTTGAAATACCAGTAATGCTCGTCCTCTGTCATTTCGCCGGACGAGTAGAGATCCGTTTCGAGCGTTGCCCCATCCTTGTAATGCTTCCGGGCGATGATCATTTCATGGCAACCGCCAAAGAAGGCATCCGCGATGGAGAGTTTCTCCGCCAGCGGCATCTTCTCGATCTGCTCGTCGGTTTTGCCCTCCCGGTGCAGCTTGTAGTGCACGATGTCCGTGATATGCTTGAGGCCGGCCGTGTTCGCCAGATAGTCCTCGCGCCACTTCAGTCGCCCCGGGGGAATCTTGTAGGCATAGTTCTTTCGCCAGTACTCCAGCGTGACGATCTCGAACATGTTGCCCGTGCGACGGAATTCCGCCGAGGTGTCCGTGTACCGGTCGGGCGGCAACAGATCCAACCGTTGCCAGGAGCCATTCTGGTTGATGAGCCGCACTTTTTCAGGCGCGGTTTCGAAATACCGGGTCGGACAGAAGCTGCAATAGTCTTCAGGACGATGGGTCTCCAGCGGCTTCGCCGTGGTCGCGCTCTCCGTCGTTATGGGTCGGCTCCTGCGTCCTGCCACTGCCCACACCTCCGTCCCGGTGAAGGGATTCAACTGCTTCACCGTTCCATCAGGCATGATCGTATAGTACATCATTGTTGACGCCATAGAACACACCCTCGGACACTATTCCCGTTGCATCGCCGTGAAGCGGATCGGTCCCGCGCTTACCTGCCTGTGGCCGCTGCGAGCAGAACATCCACCTTTGCCCGGCTTTCCGCCTCGGCGTAGAATCGGATCAACGGCTCTGTCCCGGACGCGCGGATCAGCACCCAGCCATTGTCCACGAAGAGTTTGTAGCCATCGGTGTCGTTACGACCGGTAACGGGGAACCCGCCGATTGCCTTCACACCGCGCTGATACTTCTTCATGATGGCGGCCTTCTCCCGTTCTGTCACGTGGAGATCGATCCGCTGGAATTCGTGCGTGCCGAATTCGTCCATCAATTCCTGCACAAGGGCACTGAGCGATTTCCCGCGCACAGCCATTACTTCTGCGATGAGCAGGCCAAGGAAGATTCCGTCACGTTCCGGAAGATGCCCCTTGACACCGAGACCGCCGCTTTCCTCACCACCGATCAGCACGTCGCGCTCCGTCATCAACCGGCAGATGTGTTTGAACCCGATCGGTGTTTCATGCATCGTCAGGTTATACTTCGCGCACTGCTTGTTCACCATCTGCGTTACCGAGAGCGACTTCACAACTTCACCATTCATCCCTTTTTGCTCAACCAGGTACTTGAGCAGAAGGGAGAACACGCGGTGTGAATCCACAAAGTTGCCAAGCTCATCCACTGCACCGATCCTATCGGCATCGCCGTCAGTCGCCATGCCAAGATCATACTTCCCGGTCTTCATCTGCTGTATCAGCTCGCCGAGATTGTGCGCCAGGGGCTCCGGGTTGACGCCGGCAAATGACGGGTTGAACGTTTCGTGCATCAGCCTCACATCAGGCAGCAGGCTGTACATTGCAGACTGGCCGGCGCCGTACATCACATCGTACAGGATGCGCGTGCCGGCCGTCTTAATCCTTCCGATGTCGATCTTTGTTGCCAGATCATCAAGATACCGCTGCCGCATGCTGATTGGAACGATCTTCTTCTTCGCGACAAGCTGTTTGCTTGTGAACTTGCCCGGCGGAATGCGCTTCCGCTTCATCACCCTGGCAAGCTCCTTCTCCACCACCGCAATCATCTCCGGATGGGCCGGTCCGCCGAATTCCCCTTTGATCTTGAAGCCATTCCACTTCGCCGGATTGTGGCTTGCCGTGATCACCACTCCGCCCGCCGCGTTCTCCATCTTGGTGAGCAGGGAAATCATCGGCGTTGTCACTATGCTGTCGGCGAGCTTCACGGTGATGCCGGCATTGGCGATGACCTCGGCGGATTTCTCCGCAAACTCCCGCGACATGAACCGCGCGTCGTAGCCGATGACGAGACCGTTCCTGATCTTCTTATGACGGCGGAAATACTGCGCCGTCGCCAGTGCCACTTTCTCCAGGTTCTCAAAGGTGAAATCGTCGGCGATGACCGCACGCCAACCGTCGGTACCGAACTTGATGATCGGAGGCATAGGACTCAGTGTTTTGTGAATGCGTTTAATCCTGGATAGATCGCAGAATCACCGAGCTCCTGCTCGATGCGGATGAGCTGGTTATACTTGGCGACGCGATCCGTGCGGCTTGCTGAGCCGGTCTTGATCTGGCCGGCATTCGTCGCCACGGCGATATCGGCAATCGTCGCGTCTTCCGTCTCACCCGAACGGTGGCTGATCACCGTGGTATAGCCCGCACACTTGGCCATCTCGATGGCATCAAGTGTCTCCGTCAACGTACCAATCTGATTGACTTTGATGAGAATTGAGTTTGCTACGCCACGCTCAATGCCTTTCTTGAGGAACTTNGTGTTCGTCACAAAAAGATCATCACCGACCAGTTGGATCTTCTTACCGAGCGCGTCGGTTTGCATCTTCCATCCTTCCCAGTCACCCTCCGCCATACCGTCTTCAATCGAGATAATGGGATACTGCTTCACCCAGTTTTCATAGTACTGCACCATTTGTTGCGGAGTCTTGCTTGATTTGTCTGATTTGGCGAAGACGTATTTCCCGTTTTCAAAGAACTCACTAGAGGCCGGGTCAAGTGCCATGTAGACATCTTTNCCCGGAGCATAGTTGGCTTTTGTTATTGCTTCAAGGATGACCTCTACTGCCTCCTCATTCGATTTGAGGCTGGGCGCAAATCCGCCTTCATCACCGACGGCCGTATTGTATCCCTTCTTACTCAGGACTGATTTCAGAGCGTGAAAGACTTCAGCACCCATGCGAAGTGCCTCTGCAAATGTTGGTGCAGACACGGGGACGATCATGAACTCCTGCAAATCCACATTGTTGTCCGCGTGTTTGCCGCCGTTCAGGATATTCATCATGGGCACGGGCAGCGTTTTGGCATTCGTGCCACCGATATACTTGTAGAGGGGAATACCGAGGGAGAGTGCAGCTGCTTTGGCAACGGCCATTGAGACACCAAGAATGGCGTTGGCACCGAGCTTTGCCTTTGTGGGTGTGCCGTCGAGCTTGATCATCATGTTGTCAATGCCCACCTGATCGAGGGCATTGTAGCCAGTCACTTCGGCCGAGATTGTCTCGTTGACGTTCTCAACGGCTTTCAGGACGCCTTTTCCGTTGTAGCGCGATTTGTCGCCATCGCGCAATTCAACAGCTTCGTTCTCACCCGTCGAGGCACCGCTGGGAACTGCGGCGCGGCCGATGATTCCGTTTTCGAGTTCCACATCCACTTCGATTGTGGGGTTACCGCGGGAATCCAGAATTTCACGCGCAATAGCATCCGTAATAGTCGTCGTCATGGGATCTCCTTAGGTGGTAGGTCTTGTGCCGTTCCAGCGTGATGAGCCTGCGCTCACTTTGCATGATGATTGGATAGGCACCAGCATAACTCAAAAAGAACGAAAAAAAGACCGAGAAAGGCAACTGAGGAACGAGTTTCAGGTGTGGAACGCAAAGCGCATCCGGCAGCCGCACCCACGCGGTCACCGGCGCATCGCACGAGCCTGNANAGNTGCCATCCAGTCGCACCNGGCCAGGCGNTCATTCACCGACGCCACTGCATACGGTTGCGAATCGAAATTGAGCGATGTCCAGTACCATACCTTCGCGTCCTGGACTCTTCCGGCCCGGAACAACGCATCTCCAATCGCAATCTGTCGCAACGCCTCAACGGTGGAATCCCCACTGATGCAACCGGCTTCCTGCAACAGATGGGCTGCTGCGCCATA
>JGI20214J51650_10002064_pt1 | contig 12723 bp, 15 predicted proteins | sample WetSurMetagenome_FD_51650 | JGI IMG/M metagenome (IMG submission 51650)
ATCAACCCGGATGCCATGATTGAGTTTCGCCCCGCCGTCGGGCAGGCACAAATTCAGCAGACTCCTAAGCCATCGGTATCCGTCATACAGCCTGTTCATACGATGGGAATCATTGGGACAGCCCAGGCCCCAACGAAGCCTCCGACCCCAAAAGACATCGTCAAGATGGCCATCGCGCGTACCAAAGAGATACGCGCCGAGCTCCGCACACACGCCAGATTGGAGCGAGAACTTCGCGAGCTCACCCAGCTCATCACAGCCGCCAGGCGCAAGCCCACGGCGGTGATTCGAAAACTCGACACAGCCCGACCGAGCAGGCCGAGCATGGAGAAAACACAATGACCGCATACAGTGGATATGTTCGAGGCGTCAACCTGCTTTCGGGCTCTCGGTCGACCGGGGCCCGCAAGGTATATGAGCTCGCTATCGACACTACGACGACTCTTGCCAATAGCGACACAGTCGTGATTACCGGCGTTCCCGCTCGCATCCAGGAGAATAGAAAGAACGGCAAGACGTTCAACTACATCGGTGCAATCGGCGGGCAACCAGTGGTCGATATCTCGGGGAACCCATGCTATTGCTCGCTCACCATCACCAATTCGAGCGGCACTCTGACCATTCAAGTCTGCCAGCCGGACCCCACCTGCGCCGCTACTGCCGCTGGGCAGCTCAACGGTCTCGGTCTTCTTGTTGTTGGATACGAGTCCTAAGATAGATTCGTAGGGCTTAGGCGCTACACCTAATCCAATGTCGCCGCCGCCGGGCGTTGTTCGGGCGAAAGAGAGCACAATGGATAAGCCGACGCCGGCCGATGGATGCCTGTGGACTGTCGATGCCACGATCGACAAGCAGGCCAATGACATCAAGACGTTCTTGGAAGAGCGGCCAGACATTTTTGAAGAGGCGATATCAACCATGGTCCGCATCGAGAAGCTTCGCGTTGAGTTGACGAAGCTTCTCGGGCGAGACGGGGCGGAGATTGCCCGGAAACATTGCCAGGCCGCCGCAGCCAAGAGAATCGCTCTGAACGCCAACCAGTCAGCTTCACCTCGACAACTCCCCCCAGTGCAATCAGCCCCGAAGGGTGGCAAGCGATGACCACGATCTGCCTAAGCATGATCGTAAAAAACGAGGCGAGAGTCATCAAGCGATGCCTCGCCTCGGTCAAAGCATACATCACCCATTGGGCCATCGTTGACACAGGCTCGACGGACGGAACGCAGGACATCATTCGCGCTGAACTATCCGGCATTCCCGGACAGTTGATCGAGCGCAATTGGGAGGACTTCGCCACTGGTCGGAACCAGGCTCTCGAACTCGCGAACGAGACCGGGGCCGATTATGCCATGTTCATTGACGCCGATGAAGAGCTCGTGTGGCCCGAAGGGTTCCCGATGGCTGAGAAACTCACAGCTGAACTCTATGGCATTCAGTTGTGTCTGCCAGGCACCGACGAGATGTGGTCGAGGACATTTCTCATCAAGATGTCAGCGCGAACGTGGCAATGGGTGGGTCGAGTCCACGAGTATCTTGAGTGCCCAGACCCTCCTGAGCAGGTCGTACGAGCTGGCATCTCTGGCGCTCACATCGTGAGCTATTGCGACGGTGGACGGAACCAGGATGACGGGCGGCGAACCAAGTTCAAGGGCGACATCAAGCAACTCGAGAAGATGATCAAAGAGCGCCCGACCGAGGGCCGATGGGTCTTCTACTTGGCTCAGAGCCTTCTTGGGCTGAACGAACTTGATAAGGCCTACAAGGCCTACGAACGATGCGCCGGCATGGGCGGGTGGGAGGAGGAGGTTTTCTCCTGCTACGTTCACATGGCGATAATACGCCACAAGAGGGGCGACCATATCGATGATGTCGCCGCCGCATGGCGGAGGGCATTCGAGTTCAGGCCCCAGCGGGCAGAGCCGCTCTTCGAGCTATGTCTGCTCTATCGCGACCTAGGCATGCACGCCATGGCGGAGGTCTACGCCCGTGCAGCCCTGCGCATCAAGCGCCCGCCGGATGTTCTGCTCGTCAACGAGTCGCTCTACCAATGGCGGGCGGCAGACGAGCTCGCCGGCGCTCTCGCTCGGCAAGGTCGAGGCGAAGAGGCAAAGGAAATACTCACCCGGTTGGTCCAGGTGAAGAGCCTTCCGGAGGCAGATCGCGCTCGCGCCATCGAGAACATAGAGATGCTAAACGCTCCCCCCACCGTGCCGAAGGCAGCATAGTCGTTCGAGACGAGCAGGCGGCACCATGCCGACAGCCCGTCTCAAACGTTCGACGAGTCTATCATAGAGCGCACGAAAACGGGTCACACGTGCATGACTCATGAGCCATTGCGGCCCCGAGAACTTCGCATATGTGGCCATTCAGGGCGGGGCAAAGCTTCTGCTCAACGCTTTTGAGACAAGCCATCGGGAGCCGACGGTAGGTGGTTGCTAGGTGGTAGTTTTCAGCGGTCTGTGCTTGGCAGACCGCTATTCGGATGGTCTGCATGAGTCAAGTATGGGCCCTCGGCCCCGACGAGTCAACATATGTTCGCTTCGGAAATACGATCAGAGACAGAGGGTTCGTCAAAGGAATGCGAGCTCTCGCAGACCGATACGCCGGAGAAGCACTCCCCACTCCCTTGCGATGGCTCTGGGCCCTCCTTGTATCCTGGACCCTTCCATTCGGACCAAGAGCTCTACAGACAGTTGCTCTGGTCGTCTCGGGACCTATTGCTGCGTGGGCTGTAGCTCCGCTAGTCGGGTTCGATTGGAGAGTCGTAGCGCTCACAGCGCTGTCTCCCCTTGCTGTCACGGTCGGGCGACGAGCGCTCCAGGATACGCCGGTCGCTGTTCTCACGATGGCCCTCCTTGGGATGGCGGTCCGCCATAACGCATATGGGTTCACAGCATGCCTGATATCTCTAATCTCGATTCGAGAAGCATCGATCCTGGTTCTTCCGGCGATAGCCGCTATGTGGCTTATTGTCGGTGGAGATCCAAAGATTCTGGGTGTATCGGTTGCCGCCTCCGGGGCCGGTGTGCTGTTGCCGTTGGCACTTATATTCCGCTCGAGGCTCGTGCCCCTATTGAGAAGATTCACATCAACGAAGAATACTGAGTACCAGAAGAAGAACAACGGAGCGATGCATTCATTGCTCGCGTCACTAATGATTGTATCTCCAATGCCATTGACGCTGGCGATCCAATCACATGCATCGACGCCGTCGTTGACAGCAGCGCTGTCCGTATTTCTTATTGTTCACTCGGTGTTCCCGATCCGAAATCCAAGATTCATCATCGCAGGCGATATCCTATTGAGAATCATCGCTGCGCTTGCAGTCCCGTGGTGGGCCATCCCGATACTCGGGGTTGCAGACCTGTGGGCGATTTATCGATTGCGAAACGTGTACGATCCGATGCCGGCCGCTCTTGCATCAGCCTTTGGGATGCCTAAGCAGACGGAATAGATTTCCCAACAGGTCAGCGCCGGGCTTGTCCCGATAGGCGACCGAACAACCATCATCTCTGAAAGGAGATAATCATGGGCGTTTATTCAAGGGCAACGATGCCCTCAGAGTTCTACGAAATCACTGACAACTTGCTGCTCACCCAGCCAGAGCCCCAAATGTTTTACTGGCTCCTGTGGCAAGCGGCGATGCAGGTCTCCCTTGTGCCGCAATCGTCTCTCGGTCTGCCACTCCCGGGGCGGACGATCGTGGGAGTTGGGGCTCCGTTTATCCAGCCAGATCGAGACCGGCTCATCCTGGCAGAGCCTATGTTCCAGGAGGTTATTGCGGCCAAGGTCGACTTCAACAAGATGCCTGGCCAGACGATCAAATTCAATCGTCCGGTCTTCACCGATACGACCTACACGCTGGCAAGCCGTCGCATCACGGGCACCATCTCCACGACTCCAATCAACGTTCAGGGGCAACAGACCGACCTGACTCTGTTCCGATACGGCGGCCCCTACAGCACCGATCAAGGAGCCGTGGCTCCGTACGGTATTCGAGCATTCGACTCGAACGTTGGCGTGCACAATGCTGCGTCGATTCACGGCACGCACTTGGCTCGAGACTTTCACCGATTCATCGACGCTGTCCACGTCGTGCTGCTCGACAATGCCGCGACAACCGTTTATCCGGACGGCATGACCACGGCCGATAGCGCAACCACGGCCAACAGCTTCCCGATGAGCTATCGGCTTATCTGCAACCTCGAGTCGAGAATGGATACCGCCAATCTCGGGACGTTCCGAGATGGGTTCCGCGCTCTCGTTTGCACGCCAGATCAGAAGCAGCAACTCCGAGGTGATGTCGACTACCAACGAGCCAGCCAGTTCTTCCAGGAGATGAACATCCTGTTCGGCAACACGTACTTTGGAAGCGTGAACAAGTTCCACTTGTTCGTGGACAACACGCTGACTATTACGCCGAACACTTCGAGCGTCAACATCCACTACGGTCATGCTCTGTCTCCTGGAGCGCTCCTAGACGGAATGGGCCGACCCCCGGTCACCATCCCGAACACCAACGACAACTACGGCGAAGATGTTCTCGTTATCTGGAAGGCAGATCTGGCCTTCGCTCTCGCGAACAATTCGCTTATCTACCGGTTTGGGACCACCGCGTCTGCTTAAGCGTAACAGCTAAGTAGATATCGGGAACCACCAACGATAGCGAAAGGGACAAGGGAGAACCATGTCTTATCGCAGATACAACGTAAGCCAATCGTCCGGCAATTTCACTGGCCAGACGAGCGGCAGCACCATGACCCCCGGGGTCACTCTGCACATCGGAGAGTCACAGCAGGACATCGCATTCCTGTCCGCTCGGCTCTCTGTCACGTGTGTCACTACGGGCGCCACGATCGGCTGCAAATGGCAGGGGTCAAGCGATGGCTCCACGTGGGACGACATCGCGAACGCGCCCAACAACCCGGCGGCCACTGTGCTCGTCACGGGTACTGGCACCGCGCTCGCAGCCACCAAGGCCATCGGAGCCCCCGATGCCGTGTATGGCTACAAGTACGCGCGCGCCGTCGCTGTTTTGACCAGCACGACGGCCGGCCTGACCACCGACCTATGGGCGATGGGATATACGTACCGTCAATTGCAGGCGGGCGAGCACATCTAAGAGGTGACGTAATGGCGCTACTCCAGAGCGAGATAGCTCAACTCCAGTTTGAGCTTGGGTGGACAAATCTCACCACCGGCGCCGTCCCATACATCGGAACAGTGGCGACGTTCCAGCAAGTAGTCGAACCATACCTGAATGCCGGTCTGATCACGACATCATCAACAGCCGTCGTCGCCCCGACAACGCCGACACTCACAGCAATCACGCTGGCTGCGACCACCGGAACCAACCGACAGGGAACCGCAGTCAGCGTGCATGTTGGCGACTCTCTCGTGATCGATACGGACTATCAACAAGAGATTGCACACGTGCAGTCGATTACTGGCTCGATTGTGTCCGTGCAGCTCCGGCTGGCTCATACGGGCACGTACTCAGTGACGGTTCAAGGCGGAGAGGAGATGGTCCGATTCTTCCTCCGCCGATGCTGGTCTATTCGCGAGCGTATCGCGAACAGCGACAGCCGGGCGGGCATCAAGAAGGTTGACGAAATAGAATTTTTCGAGGCCAAAGGCGGCGGGAGCACCGTGTTCAAAGAGCTCATCGAGCGACAGACGTACTGGCGCCAAGAGCTCTTCCGTGTGCTGTTCGGTCAGGGCGACCGGTCACTCACCGGAAACGATACTGGTGGCGGTGGAGGGGCAATCGCTCTCTACTGATGACGTTCCGCGAAGACCTCCTGCCCGACATCGACGGCATCCGATGCATCCCGGATGACCTCGGCATCCGTCTCTACACGGTCACGCTCCGAATGACCACGTGGACAGGGGACGACTCTGCGATAGGTCTCGGTCGAGGCATACGGACCGATGTTGAGACGCCAATCACCCTCGCCAATGGGCAGCGCCCGAAGGTCCGACGCATCTCCTACAAGGAAACGGTGGCGGGCGGCGGCAAGTACCAAGAGGGCGATTTCAAAATCGGTCCCTTCACGCCCGAGTACGTCGGTGGAGGCGTCTCGTTTGCCAAGATGGCTCCGCCGCCAACTGGCGGAGGAAACAAGGGATATCACTTCGTGTTGCGCGGGCCCGACCTGCCAGCCACCGGACTGCTCTGCGAACCTATTGAGGAGCAAGCAGACCGAGCGTTTAGCCGGTATCTGGTGGTCCGTCCGAGCGGGTCGAGCGCATGATGGCTCCCATGCACATCAGCATCCCCGGGTGGCTTTTCGATCCGATTGGCAATCGTGTCGACTCTCAACCATGATTGACGTCCGAGTCTCCACCAAGGACACCAGGCAGGCCGCAGCCAGCATTGTCCGAGACCTCGTGCTCGGGACGCCCGTGGTGCTGTCTCGAGTCGCAGATGAGGTGGCGGAGCACGCCAAGGAGCACCCAGAGTTCTACACGCCCAGGCATGGTCTCCAGGGGCTGCAAGGCGCCACTAAGGCAAGGTTCATCGAAGCAAGTGGCCATCGTCTGGTGGCTCGAGTCTGGAATGACAAGCCATATGCTGCCGCCGTGCACTTCGGTGCGCGCCCACACGAAATCAAAGCTCGAAAGGCCAAGTTTCTTCGCTTCTTCTGGCCGAAGGTCGGCCACGTCGTGTTCTTCCGACGGGTCAACCACCCGGGCAACAAGTCGATGCCCTTCCTCGAGACCCCGCGCCGATTCGGCGAGCAACGGCTCGTCATCTCTCTCTACGACCTCGTTGGCAATGTGACACGCAGGTACTCGCACTGATGGCCGGATACGACTCATTCAAATACGGAGGAATTGTCTTCCCTCTGCCGTCACAAGCGGGTGGAACCCCACTCCTTGAGATATGCGATCCGGGACTCGGGGCCATCCTGCAATTTCTCCGCAGTGTCATTGATAGCTATGTCGGCAACGCATTCGTTGCTGCTGCGGCCGGAGCAGAAGGCGTTACCAACGTAATAGGCCATCTATTCAACGTCGATCCGCTGCGCATAGGCAAGCATACTCTCTACAAGTTTCCGATATTGTGCGCGTGGCGAACCGACTCTCAATACTCGAATAGAACTACCGCGTGGAGACAGAGCACGGGGCACATCCGAGTCGCATACGTGATGCCTCCGTTCGACGCCGACACTCTCGTTAACCTGAACCCAGTGCTAACGGCAATAGAGAGAGTAGTCGACCATTGCCTGTTCATGGCGTTCGACCCTGCATACCAGGCAGGGCAGATGGTTTTTACCGAGAATGGCATCGTTAACTGCAAGCTATTGAGTGCGGCGCGCGGCGCGTATCAATTAGCCGATGCCATTGATTTCGATTCTGTTGTTTTGGAACTCGAGATTGAAGAGCGAGAAATGCCGCATGTCTCGGGCGATCCGATGACATCGTCGTATCTGAGAGTCGATAACTCCGAAGACCCTGATGACCCAGTTCTTCAGGTCGAAGTCCAAGACCCTCACACAGAGACCCAAGAACCATAACCGTTAAGGAGATTGTAATGGTCGCACCCGCAGACTTGCGCGTAAGGGGCAGGACTGGCCATTTCGTGGCCAAGCGTCCACCCGGCATGATGATCCGATACATCGGTCGCGGCCCCGCGACAGCAGACGATAGCACTCTCGAATCGCAATTTCCTGTCTTGCCGAATGGCGAGGCAGTCAAAGCCGAAGCGTACATCCGCAAGGCGATTGCAGACGGCGAGCTTGAGCTCGTCAAGGAGGCCTAAAAATGGTCGCCCCCATCAATCTCACAGGGCTGCCCGCCGACTATCCGGTGCCGCTCACCGCTGTTGAAATCCGGTTCGGCATGGGCCCTAGCGGCGGGTCTGGCGGTCCGTATACCGCTTTGATCATCGGCAACAAGACGTCTGCCGGTACCGCATCGACGAACATCGTTTACCCAAACGAGACAACGTCGATGGGGACCGAGGCCGATGTGATTTCTCTCTTCGGGCCAGGCTCCGAAGCGCATCGATTGTATCGAAAATTCGTTCAGGTTAACCAATCGACTCAGGTCTACATCATCGCTCCCCCCGAGGACGTATCGGCAGTAGCCGGCACTCTCACGCTCACGCTCGCCACAACAGCCACGGCCCCCGGAGTGCTTCGCACATTCGTTGAGGACGAGTTCGTCGATGTCCCGATTGCGACTGGGGATACACCGTCGGCTATCGCCACGGCCGCAGCGCAGAAGATCAACAACCAAACCACCTGGGCGGTCACATGCACGCCGAGTTCGGCGACGTATGTCATCAACAGCAAGAACCTAGGCCCGCGCGCGAACGAAATCCGAGTCCGAGCGGTCATGCTCGGAGCACCTGGGATGACCGTCTCCGGAGCGGCCACATCCACCCCGCTGGCCAGCGGTGCAACGGCCGACAGCTGGACCACGGCTCTCGCAGCCATTGCGCCGTTCAGGTTTTATTACATCATCTCTCCNAGTAGCTCTATCAGCGGAACTACATTCGACGACCTGTTGACGCAGGTCCTGGCGCAAGCGCTTCCGGTCAGCGGCAACAGACAGATTGTTGTCACGGGCCATGTCGGAACGCAGAATGCGGCCAGCACAATAGCGGCAAACACGGCTGTCAATACGGCACGTGCTCGCATCGTCTGGCAGGAAGAGAGCGAGTGGACGGCCGGGGAACTCGCTGCCCAATTCGCCGGTGCTCGCGCGCTGTTCGATACGAGCCGCTCACCGAAATACAACTTCGACGGGTTCGGAGCGACGCCATCTACTCAGCAATTTTGGAAGGTCCCCCCGCAGAGCCAATCGTCGAAACGACCCACCTCCGGAGTCACTGGCTCGATCGCATCGGCAGTCAACAATGGCCTCACATGCATTGCGACCCTGCGAGGCGGCACGGGCACGTACGTGGTCATGGATGTGACCACGAAGCATAAGAACAGCACCAATTACGACTATCGGAATAGAGACGGCCACATCACGACCGTATGCGACTTCTTCGCCGATCAAGCCGAGATCATTCTCGATGATATGCGAAGCGGCAAGAACCTCGTCAGTGATCCGCCGCAAGGCTCAATCATCACGGACCCTGACACCGTCTATCCGACGTTGATCAAGGCGCGAATCATCGGGCTCATCAACTCGCATGACTCCGCGAACGGCGGAGACGGGTGGTTCAAGAACGTTGAGACGATGAAGGCTGGAACGAGGTTTCAAATCTCACCAACCAACCAGAGCCGAAGCGAAGGCTATGTGCCCGCACAGGTGACGAACCTGCATCACCAAGCCACTCTGCTTGTCGACGACGTGTCGTCGGCTACCGCGTAAACCAAGCGCAACCAACAATATGAATTGGAGACGTGGGTGCGCCATCGCGCGCGCCCGCGCCGTGGTGTAGCCAATGGCCGAATCTAAGTATTACAGCAACATTATCGTCCTCCGTGAGGGCACTCTACTCACGGAAGAGAACCAAGTTCGAATCACAAGAGACTTCGCAAACAGAGAGATATTCACTGTAGCTCGAGGTCTCGCTGGCATCGTGAAAGGCGCCGCAATCATGCGGATCAACATCCGCAATGCGGTCCCTGCCAAGGGAGTCGAGTATGACCCTGGCCCCGACGGAGCAGCTGCGAAGCCGAAAGAATTCACATTCATTCGTGGCGCCCAGCAACTCACCGGCAAGATGATCGTCATGCAGGACGAGACATCTCACCAAGCCAATAACGAGAGCGAGCTCAACTTCGATATGGTCGGTCCGCTCACTCAATGGGAGCCCCTGTAACGACAATGGCAATGCCTCCGAAGGACATCACGCCCATCGACCTCTTCGAGCGGCTCACGGCTATGCCGCGGCCCCACGAAATGGTCGACTTCCCTCGCAAGGACGCCGATGGTGTTGCCATCGGCAGGGTGGCAATGTGGCCGCTCCGGGAGCAAGAGATACTCCAGGCTCAGGCGGCGGCCACGCTGTTCACCCGCAAGATCCTCGCCGATGACGATACGAAAAAGTCGGGCGACGATCACGGATACCTGGAGCTATACAACAACGCGGTGTCCGTCGAGATACTCCAGAGAGCATGCCGACGAACGAAGTGGGACGATGAGAAAAGTGAGTGGGTCGCTCATCTCACTACCCCCATGTTCCCGAAGTCGTCCGATCTTCGAGAGCGGCTGCTGCATGACGAGATTGGCGTTCTATTCAACGACTACATGTTGGTGCAGCGCCGTCTTGGGCCGATCACCCACCAACTGTCGAAACCCGAATGCGAAGCCTGGATCAAGCGCTTGCAGGAGGGCGGGGAGCGCGTCGGTCTCCCTTTTTTCTCCTGGGGGGCGCTGATCGACCTAGTGAGTTTTTCGGTCGACCGGATTGCGAGCTTGGAGAAGGCTCTATCCTCTGCTGGATCGCCGCAAGACGATTCACAGCAGAGCTCCAACGGGCAGCAGAATAGCGAAACAAGCGTATTCACTACAGACAAGGAATAATCAATGCCTGCTCTACCGCCTGTACAAGTCGACTTCCGAGTCGGCGGCCTGCAAGGGGTAAAGCAGGCATTTGCTGATTTCGACAAGATTCTCGCGCAACTCGAGCGTCAAGAATCGGTCCGAGCAAATGCCGGCGCTCGAGCCAGGGTGACTGCGGAGCGCCAGGCCTCCACCGAGGCTACACGAGCACTTCGGAACGAGGAGAAAGAGCGCCAGAGGGCCGCCACCAACGCGGAGAAGCTCGCCAAGCGCCAGACCGACGAGGTTGTTCGCGAGGCGCATCGAGAGGCGCGCGAGAAAGAACGCGTTCAGCAGACGTTCGCCCGCCAGCATGAACGAATCGTCCAGACCTCCCTTCGCTGGGAGCAGGGTGTCCGTGAGCGGGCTCTACGCGAGCAATCGGCCGCTGTTGAGCGCGAGATGCGCCGGAGGGAGCGCTTCGCCCGCTCTACCGGGGGCATCGTNGGCGGNTCCGTGTCGCACGTNNTNGGNGGNGCNGGNCGNCTNGCNGGNATCGCCGCCGGCGTCATGGGCGGNTTCTCNGTNGCANNCGCACTCGANACCGGCATGCAGGAGCAGGGGCTTGCAGGCACCCTTGTGCGAGGGTCCGCCAACACTGGCGGGCTGAACAGGCAACAGGTGGTCGAGACAGCGCGAGCGCAGTCAATAGGTGTTGGTGGAAACACTGTCGACACCCTCAAGGGGATCGATGCTTTCGTCAAGAAGACGGGTGATCTGAAAGTCGCCATGGACATGCTGAAAGAGCTGTCCGACTTGGCGGCGGCCACGGGCACCAACTTCGAGGACATGGGAAGCACTGCGGCCGACGTCTTCTCAACCTTGAAAGAGGCCGGACAAGAGGGGAAAACCACAGATGTCATGCGCGCTCTCGCAGCCCAGGGCAGGGCTGGCGCAATCGACATCAGGGACCTTGGGCAATATGGCGGGCGATTGGCTGCAAGCGCTGGCTTCTTCAAAGGCGATGTTGCAGAGAACATCAAGTCTCTTGGTGCTCTCGCACAGCTCACCAGAAAGCTAGGCGGAAAGACGGATGCCGCTGAAGCCACCATGGCCATCCAGCATCTCGGCTCGGACGTTTCCCGAGATGTGGCGCAAAAAAGGCTTTCTGCGCACGGGATCAATGTCTGGACGGATGACTCGCAAACGAAGCTTCGTTCCCCAGAGGACATAGTAACCGATGCGATTGCCAAGACGAAAGGAAATATGCCGGCGCTGATCGGCATCTTCGGCGAGCGGTCGATTGGAGCGATAAGAGGCGCACAGCAAGCATATGTAAAAGCAGGTGGAGGCGATGCCGGCGTCGCTGCGATTCGTAATCAGATAAGCGAAATCCGAACTCCGACAATGACGCAGGAGGATGTGGCCAAGAACGTGGCCGATGCGATGACCGAGCCACAGCGCAAGGTCAACCAGGCCATGGAGCGCTATCACGCTGTGCTCAACGACAAGTTGTTGCCGTTGATGCCTCAGTTCATCGAGTCGTTTACGAAGGTCATTCCCTCGATCGAAAAGGTTATTGGCTTTCTCACCTCGACGTCGCCATGGGCGACGATCCCAGGCTTGGTAGGTGCTGCCATTGTCGCGAACATCGCAAAAGCCGCCATTGGTGCGGCCGTCGCAGGGGCAATCGAGCGAGCCATCATGGGTCGCGCAGCGGCAACGACAGTCAGCACCTCTCTGGCTCCAACAGCCGGCGCAGCTGCAGGCGGAGCGCTTGGAGTCGGACTCCGCGCAGCCGGAGGGGCCTCCCTGGTGGGTGGGACAATCCTTGGAGGAATGGCCGTCAATCGAGGCGTGCTCGAGTCAGGAAGCGACATCGTACGTCAGCAATACGCCGCCGGCGGGCAAATCAAGGACCTCTTGGCGGCATCCGGAAAGAGCGTGGCGGAGCAGGGCGGAGTCGATGCGGCGAAAGCCAATCTGGCCCGAATTCAGGGCCTGATCGGCGAAGGGAAGGCGGCCGACGAGCGCGGTTTCGTCGGTGGACTTGTGGCACGAGGCCGGGCGGCCGGAGACTCCCAAGCCGAGCAACAGCTTGCCACTCAAGAGCAGGCACAGCGCTGGAAGGCTGAACTTGACGTTGCGGCGAAGGGGCTCACCCGAGCAATCCAGGAAGTGGCGAACAAGGTTGCCAATATCGACGTCGATCGCGGTTCCGATGGTCGAGCCAACCAGAACGATCCAAGTCGCGGGCCCATTCAGATCGGCAGG
>JGI20214J51650_10002065_pt1 | contig 12722 bp, 8 predicted proteins | sample WetSurMetagenome_FD_51650 | JGI IMG/M metagenome (IMG submission 51650)
GTATGACGCTAAAACTCCCGGGATGGCGCAAAAAGTGCTTTCCACGATTATTGACGCTTATCTGGATAAGCACATTCAGGTTCATCGCACGGCAGGTTCCTATCCATTTTTTGTTAATCAGAAAAACAGGCTTTACAACGCGTTAGAGCAAACCGGAAAAGAACTTCGGGACCTCAAGATTAAGACACAGATCGGGTCTCTGGAAGAACAAAGACCGATTCTTATGAAAAGGATCGGGTACCTCAAACGGGAAATCGAAAGCACTGATGCTGAACTCGCTGTTTCTGAAGCGATGGTGAACACGATGAAACAAGAGCTTGCTGGTTTACCTCACGCTGTCATAAAAGAAGAGGTAACCGGAGGGGCACTATCCGCGCCGGATGAGATGCTTAAACGGGTTAATGAATTACAATTAAAAGAGAACGAACTTCGGGCAACCTTCACTGATGACAGTATCCCGGTTTTGGAAGCCAAACGTCAGGTTGAGGAGGCCAAAGGCGTCCTTAAAAAAACCGAAGAATCTCGTGAAATTCGCACGGGCATCAATGATACTCGGCAGCGGATAGAGTTAAATTTATTAACTGAACAGTCAGTGTTAGCTTCTCTTAAATCTAAAGCTGAAATTTTGAGCAATCAACTGGTTAAGGCGCAAGATGAATTAAACCTTTTAAATGATGTTGAACAGCGGATGACACAGTTAGAGATGGATAAAAAAATTCAGGAAGCCAGTTATCAAAAGTATGCAGGAAGTCTGGAACAATCGCTGATAGACCAGACCTTGGATTTAGTTAAGATTTCCAATATTCGAATGGTCCAGTCACCCACGTATCCGATGAAGCCTGACCGTCCTCGCGTAGTACTTAATTTTATTTTAGGTATTTTGCTGGGACTCTTTGGTGGGTTAGGGTTGGCATTTATTAGAGAAAGTCTGGATCATTCTTTTGGCAAGCCAGAAGACATCGAGAGAACTTTGGAAATTCCAGCCTTGGGCGCAATCGCCTCTTTATATCCCGAAGGGGCTTCTTCTCAAGAAAAGGCAGCCATGGCTCTGCCTACGAGATTTGATCCATTGTTGCCGTTTATAAAGGACTTTGAGGCAGTGGCGGAACGTTTGCTCATGGGGGGCAAGACGCAGGCTGAAACTCAACGCATTTTTTCAATAACCAGTTGCCATAAAGGGGCGGGGGTCAGCACGGTTTCTGCTTATCTTGCGAGTTCCTTAGCCCGTCATAGCGAAGGCCGGGTACTCCTGGTCGATGTAAACTTTCAAGATTCTTCGATTCATCAAATCTTCGGTGTAAATCTTACTCCTGGGCTGGCTGACCTCTCCGGCGGTGCTTATAGCCAGACATCAGTTATTCAACCTTCCCCGGTAAATAAACTTGATGTGCTCTGCGCGGGTAACGCGAGCATGGCAAGTGACAAAAGAATCTTTGAGTCAAAAGGGTTTGCTGACTTACTAAAGTACTGGAAACATGAATACAGCTTTGTGTTAATTGATACACCGGCAGTATGGGAAGAAAATTATGTCGCTACCTTAGGGAACATGGTTGATGGCGTTATTATGGTCTTTGAGGCTGAGGAAGACCGCTGGGAGGTAGCTCAACGTGCGAAAGACCGTCTTGCGGTTGGTGGAGCAACACTCGTGGGAGGCATTCTCAATAAAAGGTTATTCTATGTTCCGAAGTGGCTGTATCAGAGGCTATAAGAGGTTGTAATTTTTTTTGGTTTCATCTTTTTAAAATTTACCCTCTCAGATTAAGTAATGCCGAGAGACGCTCTTAAATTTATTGTGAGGTTAGATAAGAATGTTCTTTTTTAATCGGTTGAGACGTTTAATCGATTCGGTAGGAATGCCACAAATTAGCACTATTTGCGCGCGGGAAGAGTTTAGCTGTGTCCTGGAACGCGAACTCGCCCGCGCGGAGCGCAACAATCAAGTTTTTTCAGTGGTTGACTTCGACATCGGCGACATAGAGACAAATAGAGAACTTGGAAAACAATTATTGCAGGCGCTTGCCAAAAGGTTGCGATCTACTGACGAAGTGGGGTGGCTTCATGGTCACCACATTGGAGTTTTGCTTTATAACACACCCCTTGAAGGGGCTCATATTTTTTCTAATAGAATCCTTGAATTGCTTCCCAAAGTATTTTCTCATCCGGATTTCAAGATCCATACCTACCCAACTGGAGATCAAACCAAGGATGATTCGAGTTATCAAGGGGCAGAAAGACGACAAACGAGCCAAGGTTCTCCTTCTTCCCAAAATGTCGTAAGGGAGAAAAGTCCTAAGCCAGTGCGGGAAATGCGTATGCTATATTCTCTTGCGATGCCCACATGGAAACGGTCAGTGGATCTCGTTGGCGCGCTATTGCTTCTTATTTTTTTTTCCCCTCTGCTTGTCCTTGCTGCGCTCATGATTAAAATCGTGTCCCCCGGACCAATTTTTTTCAAACAGCGCAGAGTTGGTTATGGAGGCAGAGTATTTACCCTTTATAAATTGCGGACCATGAAAGTCCATGCTGATGCCTCTGCGCACCAGCAATACCTTGCTGATCTCATTCGTGAAACTTCCGGGGAAAAAGAAACGGGAAGACCGATGGTTAAGCTGGACGATCCGCAGATCATACCTTTCGGCAAGATTCTGCGGGTTACCTGTATCGATGAACTGCCCCAGCTTATCAATGTTTTTCTCGGGGATATGAGTTTAGTTGGCCCTCGGCCTCCGATCCCTTATGAGGTGGAAGAATACGTTAACTGGTATACAGGGCGATTTGATGCGATGCCGGGAATGACCGGACTTTGGCAGGTAAGCGGAAAAAACCGGCTTACCTTTAAGGACATGGCGCGTTTAGACGTCAGGTACGCTCGGCAAATGTCCTTTGCTCTCGATTTAAAAATCTTGATATTTACTCCTCTCGCCATATTTTTTCAAATAAAAGATAGCCTTCGAAACAAAAAAAATTTTGCAAAAGGAGTTTTCGGTGCTTAAGATTGCTGTGGTTGGCTGTGGCTACTGGGGGCCAAATCTCATTCGGAATTTTTATTCACTCTCTGATTGTAAAGTAAAAAAGGTTTGTGACTTAGATTCCAGACGACTTGAGCATATGCGGAAGCTTTTTTGTGAAGTTGAAACCACAACTAACTTTGATGACGTGATTAATGATCCCCAGATCGATGCTGTCGCAATAGCTACACCGGTGCATTATCATTATGAAATGGCAAAAAAATGTTTGCAGGCCAAGAAGCATACCTTAATCGAGAAGCCGATGGCTTCATCCTCAGTGGAATGTAAAAAATTGATTGAACTTGCCCAAAAGCATAATTGCATCCTCATGCTCGGGCATACCTATATTTACTCTCCGGCCATACGGAAAATCAAAGATATCTATAACGCCGGGGAATTAGGCAAGATGCTTTACACCAGCTCGCGAAGATTAAACCTTGGGCTTTTCCAGACCGATATCAATGTGGTGTGGGACTTAGCGCCTCATGATATTTCTATAATTCTCTTTGCTCTTAGTGCTAACCCGGTATCGGTAAATTGTCAGGGGAAAGCCAACGTACATCCAAATATCGAAGATGTTACAAACATGACGATTGATTTTTCTGATGGCGGTTTTGCCACAATACAGAATAGCTGGCTTGATCCCAATAAGGTAAGAGAGATGACCTTTGTTGGAAGTAAGCGGATGCTGGTTTATAACGACTTGGAGCCGATCGAGAAAATCAAGATTTTCGATAAACGGGTGGAAGCTCCTCCCTACTATGACACTTTCGCCGAGTTTCAATACTCTTATCATTATGGCGACATATATTCCCCTTACCTCAAACAAAGTGAGCCTTTGAAGGTTGAATGTCAGCACTTTTTAGATTGTATCAAAAACAGTGCCCGACCCGATACGGATGGTTTAGGGGGTTTGGGAGTCGTTCAAATTCTTGAAGCTGCCTCGAAATCGTTGAAAAAAGATGGAGGGAAGGTTGATCTCGTCGCTTTTGGGGCAGTTTAGTTTTCAAGGGTTCTTTTTTCACCAAGATTTTAGCTGCAACCTAAATATGCTTTTCATCAAAAATTTGCTTTCCTGTTACTTTTTCATTTTTCTCACCGTATGAACTTTTATCTTTGAATTTTGGTGCAATAATAGAGCACCTTCGTGAGAAGTTATTTTGCGATTTTAAACAGCGGAAAAAACGATGAAGAAAATTGCTTCGGATGTTAAGCTGGGTAAGAATGTAAAGATTTATGAGTTCGTGAATCTTTACGGGTGTGAGATTGGGGATAACACCAGGATAGGAACTTTTGTAGAAATACAAAAAGGAGCAAAAATCGGCAAAAATTGTAAAATTTCAAGCCATACTTTTATTTGCGAAGGAGTGACGATCGAGGACAATGTTTTTATTGGACACAACGTTACCTTTATTAATGACAAGTACCCCCGGGCAACTACCGCAGTGGGGATCCCTCAAGGCGAGAAGGATTGGGTTTGCATCCTCACCCTGGTAAAAAAAGGTGCTTCGGTTGGGTCAAGCGCAACCATTCTCAGTGGTGTTACGATTGGTGAGAATGCTTTGGTGGGGGCCGGAAGTGTGGTGACAAAGGATGTACCGGCTCATACTACGGCAGCAGGAAATCCTGCCAGGATATTACGCAAAACCAAAAAAGGTAAACAATGAACGTTCCTTTTCTTGATCTTAAAATACAGTATAACACTATACAAGAGGAAATTACCTCGGCACTGCAGAATGTTTTGGATAGTACTTCCTTTGCCGGCGGACCTTTTGTAGAAAAATTTGAAAAGGAATTTGCCGCTTTCTGTCAAGCGGGGTTTGCCGTTGGGGTTGGCAGTGGTACTGATGCACTCTGGATTGCGCTCTTGTGTTTAGGGATTTGCCAAGGGGATGAGGTGATTACCACGCCCAATACCTTTATTGCTACTGCCGAAGCGATTACCTTCTGTGGCGCAAAACCAGTATTCGTTGACATTGATGAACAGACCTACAACATGAACTCCGACCTCCTTAAAGGTGTTATTACCACTAAGACCAAAGCAATTATTCCGGTTCACCTTTTTGGTCAGCCTGCGGACATGGATCCGATTATAAAGATTGCCCAGGAACATGGTTTGTTCGTTCTTGAAGATGCCTGCCAGGCGCATGGCGCTGAGTATCAAGGACGACGTGCCGGCTCAATCGGTCACGCGGGTTGTTTCAGTTTTTATCCGGGAAAAAATCTCGGAGCATACGGCGAAGCAGGTGCAGTAGTAACGAACAATGCTGAATTAGCAGAAAAAATTAAACAGTTCCGTGATCACGGCCAGGCGAAAAAGTACTTTCATTCGATGATCGGCTGGAACGCTCGCATGGATGGTTTTCAAGGAGCGGTGCTGAGTGTGAAGTTAAAACACCTTCCTGCCTGGAATGAAGCGCGCAGAAAAAATGCAAAACTTTATAACGAGTTCCTTGCTGACGTAAATAAAGTACAGACACCGGTTGAAGCTGATTATGCTAAACACGTTTATCACATTTATGCCATCCGCACGAAAAAAAGGGATGTCCTCATGAGTGGCCTGACTGAAAAAAATATTTCTTGTGGAATTCACTACCCCATTCCCTTACACCTTCAGGATGCCTATCGTTCTTTAGGATATACTCAAGGAAGTTTTCCGGTAGCCGAAAAATGCGCTGAGGAGTTTTTGTCTCTCCCGATGTTTCCCGAACTTACTGAAGGACAGATTGAGGCCGTAGGGAAAGAAATAAAACTTTTTTTTGCTCAATAACAAAAGGTTCTATGGGGTTGCTGAACCGTTTAACTAAGTTGCTCATAAGCCTGGTATCCTTTGGAGTTATGGTGATCTTAAATTTTTTTTACCAGGCGATGGAGAAAAAACTAAAGGGACTGTGTTCGATTCTCCTTTGCCATTCTGTTGCTACTCACGATCGAGAACGGTTTGCCCGACAAGTGAAAATTCTGTTAACCTAAAAAAAATCTGTTTTTTTACCATTACCCGCAATGTAGTTTATAATGATAAGTAATTTTTTTTGTGAAATGCAATTCATCAATAACTACTTGGTATCCGAATTAATTAAAATACATTTACCAGCGGGACGCATCGTGAAGATTCCTATTGAAGGAAAATTTAAAAGCATAGTGCATCCTTACTTGGTATAGAGGCGCGATGAAGCGATACGACATATTAGTGAAGTACAAAGCTGCTCTGCTAAATGGCCTGTCCGGTCGCTTTCAGAAAGGTACATTCCTTCGCAACTTATCTGTCGTAATGACCGGCACGGCAATTGCGCAGTTAATCAGCTTTGCCATGATGCCGATCGTAAGCAGGCTTTTTACTCCGGCAGATTTCGGAATATTCGGATCATACAATGCGGTTCTGGAGGTTTTATCCGCGGGGGTAACACTGCAATATACCCAGGCTATCGTTCTACCCAAGCATCAAGAGGAAGGCATTAACCTTTTTTTTGTCTCCTGTCTGTCCGTAACATTGATTACGGTTATATCTGCCATGGCCATTTTTCTTTTTCCAAGACTGGCACAGCGGCTGATCAATGCCCCCAGCGGATGGTTTCTGCTTCTGCTTACTGTTGCCATGTTGGTTACTGGTCTTAACCAGACGCTTCAGGCATGGTGCATCCGCGTCAAAGCGTTCAAGTTTACATCGGTATCACAGGTCATTCGTTCCATATCTGCGATTGGGATTTGGATTGCTGCGGGGTTTGGACATATGGGTGCTGTAGGCTTGGCGTTGGGTGTCATTCTTGCGGATATTCTGGCCAGTTTCAACCTTTGGCGAATTGTAAAACATGATCTAAAAGAAACTCGTGCTTCAGTGGCATGGAAAAGAATGAAACAATTGGCGCATGAATTTCATGATTTCCCTCTGTTTGCAGCTCCTCAAAATGTAATGAACGCGCTTTCCCAAGGTCTCCCTGTGTTGTTGCTGGGGTATTTTTATGGGATTGGGGTTGCCGGAGCGTATGCCTTTGGCATAAGAATACTGCAAGCGCCAATGGGTTTTCTGCTTACGCCCCTACGACAAGTTCTATTTCAAAAAGCCAGTGAGGCACATAATCAGGGCGGTAATCTTTATCCCTTGTTTATCAAAACAACAGGGGGTCTTATGGTGTTGGCCCTAATTCCCTGCGCCGTCCTTTTTGTCTGGTCACCGCAAATATTTTCATGGTTTTTCGGTTCCGAATGGCGTGAGGCAGGCGTGTATGCACGTTGGCTTTTGCTATGGATGTTTGTTGCATTTAGTAATGTACCGGCTGTGCTGTTTGCGCGGATACTTCGTCAGCAGCGGAATTTATTTATATACGACTGCTTACTTCTGCTATTAAGAACAGCGGTTTTGGTTTTGGGTGGTTTCTATTGGACTACTTTAACAACAATCACATCTTTTTCCGTACTGGGATTTATTTTAAATGCTATACTCATTGGATGGATCGGGGTGCTTTTACATTTTAAGCAATTACGAGTTAGCCAATTAGCGACATAGAATATGAAAATTAAGTCAATTAGTAAAGACACACGCACTAAAGTGTTATCAAAGTATCTGAAATAAAAAAGTTTATATAGGGTGAACCTCACTTCAATTAAAGTTGCCATTCACGACAGCCCCGGGAGTTTTTCGGACAGATGGATTGAATACTGGGAAAAAAGGTGTATCCCTTACCGACGGGTAAGCTGTTATGACAGCAACATCATTGGTAGCGTAAATCTTTTGATGTTCTGCTCTGGACTGGCATCACGGAGATGCCAAAGCAATTTTGTTTGCCCGTCAATTCTTGCTGTCCGCAGATAACATGGGCATAAAAGTATTTCCAAATATCCACACCTGTTGGCACTTTAATGACAAGGTTGGGCAAAAATATATGTTAGAATCAATTGAAGCACCTCTTGTGCCCAGCTATGCATTTTATGATCAAAAGGAAGCGATGGATTGGGTTGAAAAGACGAACTTCCCTGGCTTGACATTTAAAATGAGATACCTTAAGTTTTTTAAATAAACGTGATAAAAAGCTTTGTTGCCAAAAGGCATGAGTAAACTTTAAGGAATTTTGCTATGGGTGATTTCTTTTTGGATTTTCGGATAAAACCCGAGCGGAATCTTGATAAAATAATGCCGCTTATAAAATATTTTGAAGATGTAAATACCTGCGCTTTTGAGTTTGATGCGTTCACTTTACTCCTTAGTCGGGTGGATAGCTGGGATCTCTGGGGACCCTACTGGTCGCTTGATGGAATGGTTTTTGTGGCTCTTTCGGGCCGAATAGCTTTAGATGAAACAAAATGGGAGGAGGCTCGTAATTGTTTAGGAAAAGGAGGACTCGCTTGCAAAGCGATTTATACTGCATACAGTAAAGAAGGAGTAAAGTCGTTCGAGGAATTAAACGGTAACTACGTTGTTTTTATTTACGACAAGAACATTAATAAATTTTATATCGCAACAGATAGATGTGGAATGTTTCCCTGCTATTGGAATCAGGAAAAGGAGGGGCCTCCCGTGTTATGTTCTCACCCTGACGTTTTAGCTGTGGGTATTGAAAGGGCTGACAAATGGGATTTTACTTCAATGACAGAATTTTTGATGACTGGTCAAGTCTCTTTTCCCTATTCGTACTATCAGGGTATAAAGGCGCTCGATTTCGGATGTTTATTCACCATAAACCTTAAACCAGATGGTGCAGTATTTGAATCCAGCAAAAAATATTTCGCTTTTGATTTCAAAATCGACCATGGACTTTCGGAATGGGAACTCGCTGAGGAACTTGCCCTTGCTTTTCGAAAAGCAGTTCGACGAAGAACTCTTAGCCTCTTTGGTCAATCGGCTGTTGCATTAAGCGGTGGACTGGATTCGCGTATGCTTCTATGCGCAGCAGAGGATCCCTCCCGCTTAAAAGCGTTTTGTCTATATGACGATAAAAATATGGAGTACAGAGTCGCAAGTCGTGTTGCCAATGAACTTGGGGTTAGTTTCCTTCCGATGAAAAGACCCTTTGATTACTACGGTGACAATGCAGAAAAGGGAGTTAATATTTCGGGTGGGATGGGTGCAATTCACAATAACCATTATCTTGGAATTCGCCAGGTATTGCAAGGCAATGGAATCAATAATCTACTTACCGGTTGTTATTGTGATTACTTGTTTAAAGGACTAGCACTTGATAAAAAAACAAATAGGTACCTACGAATCAGTAAAATGGCAGAATTCCAGTATGAATTCTATATGCCTTGCTTCTGGCCCAAGACACAACTCGCAGACTCTGCTAAGGGACGCCTCGATAGTCTTTTTCCAGAAGAAATTCGAAAAGACCGTTCTGACGCAGGAAGAGTGCAAGTTGAAGTTCGAAGGCTTTTTCCCTTATATCATGAAGTTGACAATGTGAGCCGACGAGTCCTTCAAGGGGTTTTCCCCTGGTATCCTCCTAGTGTTGATAATGATGTAGTAAGTGTCTACCTGAAAATTCCACCTCACTATAAACTTAATCTATCAATTTATTCAAAAGTTATGCAGATTCAATGCGGCAAGAAAATTTGTGCGATACCTAACAGCAACACCTGGGCAAAAATTGGCACATTCTTACCCAACCTCCTTTTTCATTGTTATTTGAAAGCACTAAGTGGAATAATTAAAGACAGACTTCTGAAAAAATTTCCAACGGACGAATCGTGGCCAAACTGGGGGTATTATCTGTGTCATAGCAGGAAAATACGATCATTATGGTTCAGAAGGAATAATGCGATCAAGCACTATTTTGCTCTCATGCTCGGCGAGGACCCCTTCAAAAAAGATATAAGGGATTTCAAGGGGGGGAAAAGCGAGCTTTTTTATAGGTTGCTTACCCTTAAGCTTTGGATTGAACAGCGTGAACCTCCTTTTGCCCCAGGCATGATAGAAGAGGAAGTTAGACATGACGGAAAATAAGAAATTTCGCAATCATAGGAGCGTATCATGAATAGTACGGCATTATCCTATCAAGCAAATAAGTATGCAAATAAGTCATTAACCACTTTAGGGCTCATAGTGTTCGTCTTAATCCTTGTTTTTAACAGCACATTTTTTCGAATACGGCCTATGGAGGAAATTCCTACACTGGATTGGCTAGTAATTGCGCGTCTCCTATCCTCCTCACTGGCTTTATTAATAGGAACTTTGTTGATTTTAAGGAGTTGGTCTCAGTTCCGATTTAGTAGCATATTGATTTTCCTGTTTTCTTTCGCCTCTATCCTTTCGGCGATTAACAGTCCCTATCCAACAATTGTTATTGGTTATGCCATTTTATTGATAGGTGCAAGTGTATTAATAATTGGGCTAGTACACAATGCCAAAGATGTTGTCCAATTAGAAACGATTGAAAAAATATGGTTCTTTACTATCATAGCTTGTGTATTGAAGGATGCTATTACCAGCCTTATCTTTCCCGATCCGGAGACTCAGGGAGAAATAGTCAGGCTCGGAATGGGAATCACACATGCAAACCAATTGAGTTTACTTGCTGCTATTATTTTTTGGCTTTCCTTTAAGCAGGGGCGCTGCAGCCGACTTATCTGGGTTATTCGGTTGTTACTTATTGGCATTATTTTGGGGGCAATTAGCCGGATATCAATTGCTGCCTTTATGGTTGCTGGGTTCGTTTACTATTTTTTGAAGGTCAAGGATACATTTAACAAACTGGCTTATGTTTCGATTTGTGCCACGCTAATCGTCCTTGTCCTATTGATCTTCTCCTTTATTCCACAGCTAAAGAACAATGTGTTCCTTTATGCCAAGCGGGGGCAAACAAAAGCTGAAATGTTTTCTTTTAATGAACGTACTTACATTTGGCAGCACGCCCTGCATCAGGTGCCAGAAGCCCCACTGATCGGGCATGGATATGGGATTACAAGATTCACCCTCGAACTTGGTAGGTGGGACTTTCAAGCGTCACATTGTCACAATGACTTTTTAGAGGAAATTTTTAGCATGGGATTATTCGGGTTTATACCCTTGGTCTTCATGTACCTCTACAGCTTAAGGTGGATAACTCGATTTAAAAGATTGTCTTTTGCAATCTCCTTTGATTATGCATCTCATGCTATTTTAGTTGTAATGATGTTATGGGTAAGGGCAATGTTTGAACCAAATATATCCGGAACGCTAACCGCTTTTCAGCCTTTATTTTTCTACTATCTCGTTACCCTTGACCGTGAAAAATTTTTCTTTCTCTTGAGGTCTATGAAGAGCTGAGGTTATAGTCTATGTTTTCTTTTTCATATCTCCTGATAACTCCTGCCCAAAATGAAGAAGCCTATATTGAAAAGACGATTACGTCTGTTATTAGTCAGACGGTCTTGCCGTCAAAGTGGGTCATCGTAAGTGACTGTTCTACTGACCTTACCGATGAAATTATTAAATCTTACGCGACGAATCATCCCTGGATTCAGTATGTACGCAAACAGAACCGTTCTGATCCCTATTTTTCCTCCCAAATCGACACCTTCAATAAAGGATATGAACAGATAGGCAGTATTCCCTACGATTACATCGGAAAACTCGATGCTGATATTGAACTGCCACCAAATTATTATGAAACTATTCTTGAAAAATTTGCGAAAAACCCCAAACTTGGTATTGCTGGGGGGGAGGTAATTGATTATTACAAAAACAAAAAACATCACCATCATTCTTATCAAAAAAGTGTTGCCGGTGGCATTCATCTCTTGCGTAGAGAATGTTATGAGACAATTGGTGGTTTTATCGCGATGAAAGAAGGTGGGTATGACGCAATCGCCGAGGTAAAAGCTCGTATGCAAGGATGGGAGACAAGGACTTTTACCGATATATCAGTATACCACCTAAAACCATTAGCTGCATTTTCTGGCAATGCGCTTAAAAGAAAATGGCAGATGGGGAGAAAAGATTATTTTCTTGGTTACCACCCTATTTTTGAGGTGGCAAAATGTTGTTTTAGAAGTTTTGAAAGACCTATAATAATAGGGTCGATAGTACGACTAATTTCTTATTGTTTGCTGTGGATGAAAAATACCGAACGAACTATTCCACGGGATGTTATGGCATTCCTAAGAAAAGAAGAAATGCGCAGGCTATTTCTCTTTCTTAAAAATTTCTCCAAACAATAAATTCACTTCCACTGAATGAGGCATAGAACATTATGGGAAAAGAAATTGCATTCTGGTTTGACTTGGAAACCGCTCCTGATGTTCTTTTTTTTCAGCCAATTGCTAAGCAGATTCTCTCAATGTCTTATAAGGTTTATATCACCTATCGCGATTATTCAGATGTGCCAAATTTGGTTAACATCTACGGCCTTCAAGGTGATAGGGTCGGTTGGCATGCTGGGAAAAATAAATTTATGAAAGTGGCCGTAGGCCTCACAAGGAGTCTTCTCTTGACACGATGGGCAAGAGGGAAAAAAATAAGCGTGGCGGTTGGATTTGGCTCACGTCCTTTAGCAGTTGCTTGTGGGCTGCTTCGCATCCCAAATGCTTCAGTTTTTGACTATGAACATGTTTCTATCGGTGCTTTGAATCGATTTTGTGACTGGATCTTTATTCCAGAAGAGGTTTCAATTAATAATTTGGTGAAGAGGGGGACTCCGGCAAAGAAGGTTATAAAATATATCGGGTTAAAGGAGGAAGTTTATGCTGGATCGTATCGGTATGACAAAGGATTATTGCAATGTTTGGGGTACGATGAAAAAAAAG
>JGI20214J51650_10002067_pt1 | contig 12708 bp, 5 predicted proteins | sample WetSurMetagenome_FD_51650 | JGI IMG/M metagenome (IMG submission 51650)
CCGTGTCCGGACAAAAAGCGGTGGATATTTCATCGGGGCATTTGTTACCACCCCGCTTCTGTCTTCAGGTAGTGTTACCGGGGAACTTGGCATTGTGCGGGATATCACGGAAGAACGCCGGAATATTGTACTCCTGAAAAACAAGGGGGAGGAACTGGCAGAAAAGAACAAGGAACTGGAATCGTTCTGTTACTCGGTTTCCCACGACCTTCGTGCCCCGCTCCGGATCATAGACGGGTATACGGAAATGATCAACCGCCAGTCAGGGAGCAGCCTGCCACCGGAATCACGGCAGGCGATTGAACGGATCAAGGTGGCGGGGAAGCGGATGGACCGTATTATCGATGACCTTCTCAGGCTGTCCCGGGCAGGAAGGACCGCGCTGGTTATCGGGGATGTGAACCTTTCCTCGCTTGTCACAACTATTCTCAATAACCTTTCAGGCCAGCAACCTGGCAGGAAAAAAGTATTCCACGTTTCGGCAGGGATTATCGCCCGGTGTGACCGGAACCTTATCCAGGGTGCACTCGAGAATTTGCTCGATAACGCCTGGAAATATACGGGGGCCAAAGATGAGACGGTTATCACGTTCGGGTCCCGCCGGCAGGGTGATGGCCTGTGGTACTTCATACAGGACAACGGGGCCGGGTTTGATGCAAAAAATGCCCAGAACCTGTTCATGCCCTTCTCGAGGTTCCACACGGAATCGGAATTCCCCGGTAACGGTATCGGGCTGGCGACGGTAAAAAGAATAATCGAACGCCATGGGGGACGTATTGCCATAGAGAGTGAATGTGGAAAGGGTACTACGGTACAGTTCACGCTGCCGGGCCCGGAGAAGGGACCGCCGCTGGAACCAGGTTGATGCCTTATTACCTATGGGGGATTAGAGTTAAATCAGAAGAAAACCCGGAAGGGTGATTACTAAAAATGGAACGGTGAGGAAATGGATTCGGAAATTAAAATACTGATTGTTGAAGATTCGCCTGATGATGCGCACCTGCTGGTGAATGAAATCACCCAGGCCGGCCTTAAGATCAGGCATGAACGGGTGGATACTGATCGCCAGATGCGTACCGCGCTCGAACGGGAGAGGTGGGACGTCATCCTCTGTGACTATTCGATCCCGAACTTTGGGGCACTTCCTGCCTTAAAAGTTGTAAAGGAAATGAAAATCAAGACCCCCTTTATCGTTATTTCCGGTGTAATGGGAGAGGAAACGGCAATTTCCGTGATGAAAGCCGGTGCCCATGATTTCATTACCAAAGGCAACTACACCCGCCTGGTACCTGCGATCCAGAGAGAAATCGCAGAATATGTTATTCGCCAGAAGGCTGTAGAAGAGGCGAAGAAACAGAAACAGCTCGCCTTTACGATGATCATGCAGAACCCCATGCCGTTGATCATCTTTGAAACGAACCTGGACATCAAGCTCGCAAATGAATCCTTCCTCACGCTTTGCGGATGGTCCGAAGAACACCTCCAGAAAATGAGCATGAAACAGTTCAAGGTCCTGGAAAAAAGCGGTCACGGTATTAAGGAAGCAATCGAGACCAAGAAAGGTGTTACCGGGAATGTCGTTGTTGAATTCCCGACCGGGGTTAAGTATCTCGAACAGCATTCCATCCCACTCCTCGATAAAGACGGGAACATCGTCAGCATGATGGCGACATACGGGGACAACACCGAAAAACGCAAAATTGAACTGGCAAAAAAAGAGCTTGCCGATTTCACCGGTTCCTATCTTGAAACCCTTTCCGCGAACCTGGGACGACTTGCGACTGGTAACCTGGAGTTTGATCTCAACCTTATTGCCGCGACTGACAATACAAGGGAGGCGCACGAAAACTTTGCCGGGATCAACAATAACCTGACCGATGTCCGGGACGCGTTGTCCCACATGATCGCGGACGCCAGGATGCTTGCGAAGGCAGCGGTCGATGGGAAGCTCGATACCCGGGCCGATGCGACCAGGCATATCGGGGAGTTCCGGACGATTGTTGAAGGTGTGAATGCGACCCTTGATGCAGTTATCGGCCCGCTGAATGTAGCTGCTGAATACGTGGACCGTATCAGCAAGGGAGACCTCCCGGCGAAGATTACTGACAAATATAACGGGGACTTTAACGAGATCAAGAATAACCTGAACAATTGTATTGACAATATCAATGCCCTTGTTGCAGATGCCAAGATGCTTGCAAAGGCAGCAGTTGAAGGCAAGCTCGACACCCGTGCGGATGCAACAAAACACCAGGGAGACTACCGGAAAATCGTTGAAGGTGTGAACGCGACCCTTGATTCGGTCATCGGGCCGCTGAATGTGGCCGCCGAATACGTGGACCGTATCAGCAAGGGAGAGATCCCGGCAAAGATCACGGACAAATATAACGGGGACTTCAACGAGATCAAGAACACCCTGAACGCCTGTATCGATGCCATCAACGGTCTCGTCGCTGATGCCAAGATGCTTGCAAAGGCAGCAGTTGAAGGCAAGCTCGACGCCCGTGCGGATGCATCAAAACACCAGGGGGACTACCGGAAAGTCGTTGAAGGTGTGAATGCGACCCTTGATTCGGTTATCGGGCCGCTGAACGTGGCCGCCGAATACGTGGACCGTATCAGCAAGGGGGAGATCCCGCAGAAGATCACCGATAAATACAACGGGGACTTCAACGAGATAAAAAATAACCTCAATGCGTGTATTGACGGACTCCAGGGCCTCGTGGAATGTGACAAGGTCCTGCACCACATGGCAATGAACGACCACAGCCTGAGTGTCGAGGGAAAATATGTCGGTATTTTCGCCAGCATGGGTGAATCGACAAATACTGTGCTGGAGAGGCTCCATACCGTGACCCAGCAGATCAACGATATTTCCCTCGGTGATACCCGTCACCTGCCTGAACTCAAACGCGTTGGGAAGAGGAGTGAACAGGACCACCTCCTGCCTGCAATTATCAATTGCCTTGAGACTGTTGACCGGATGCTTGCGGACTCCAAAATGCTCACGAAAGCAGCCATTGATGGAAAACTTGACACACGGGCTGACCTTTCCAAGCACCAGGGAGAATATAAGAACCTGATGAAAGGGATTAACGATACCCTTGATGCTGTCATCGGACCTCTGAACGTGGCGGCAGAATATGTCGACCGTATCAGCAAGGGGGACCTCCCGCAGAAGATCACGGATAAGTACAACGGGGACTTCAACGAGATCAAGAATAACTTAAACAACTGTATTGACAACATCAACGCGCTTGTCACTGACGCCAACCTGCTTGCGAAGGCAGCCGTTGAAGGGAAACTCAAGACCCGTGCGGATGCATCAAAACACCAGGGAGATTACCGGAAGGTCGTCGAAGGGGTCAATAACACGCTGGACGCGGTCATCAACCCTGTCAACGAAGCGATGCGGATGGCCAATGAATTTGCAAAATGCAACTTCTCGGCAAGGGTTAATGAAGACCTTCACGTGGAAGGGGATTTCATCAAGTTTAAAGATGCCCTGAACAGCATCGGGGTCGAGGTATCGAAAGCCGTGAACATGATCAATGCCCAGGTCATGGACCTTGCATCGAGCGCCGAGGAAGCAAATGCCAGTATTGAAGAGGTGGCATCCGGGGCCGAGCACATCGCAAGGAACGCACAGGAAGTCAGCCAGAATGCAGAACACGGGAATGAAGGAATTGGCCAGGTATTGCGGGCGATGGAAGACCTGAACCAGACGGTCACTGATGTCGCCCAGAAGGCTGAACGGGTCTCCCATTTAACCGAGAACGCAAATAACCTGAGTGTAAAAGGGACTGAACTTGCAGCGCAGGCCGAACGGGGAATGGTAAGCATTACCAACTCTTCAAACGAGGTCGACAAGATCATTGTTGATATAAAGGCCGAGATGGACAAGATCGGAAAGATCGTCGGGTTGATCAGTGATCTTGCCAACCAGACCAACCTCCTTGCACTGAACGCGGCGATTGAAGCTGCACGCGCAGGAGAAGCCGGCAGGGGCTTTGCCGTGGTCGCAACCGAAGTGAAATCGCTTGCCCAGGAGTCCCGTGCATCTGCCGAGAATATTGCCGACATGATCGGGACGCTCCAGAAGAAATCCATGGCAGCGGGGGAAGCTGTTGCATCGTCAAACCGTGAGGTTAAAACCGGCAGCGAGGCACTCAGCCAGACGCTCCGCTCGTTCAATGATATTGTCCGTGCGATCGAGGATATCAGTAAGAATGTGGTCGAAGTCGCAAGCCTGAGCGAAGAACAGGCCGCGACCGTGGAAGAAGTGACGGCCAGTGTCAATGAAGTGCAGGAGATGGTCCAGGGGACTGCGAAAGGGGCCATGGACGCAGCTGCCGCTGCCGAGGAAGCCTCGGCATCCATTGACCAGATCACCAAGGTGGTCGGAGGCGTGAACCATATCGTCGATAGTGTATCGAAGGAGATGTCCAAGTTCAGGGTCTGACCAGGCCGTTCTCCCGGGGTTTATCCGGGAGTCTCCATGCCGGCACCAGGGTCCGCCCGGCGGTAAAGAACGCGGGCCCCGTTTCCATTTTTATGATTGGGTCCCGGGGTCTGGCCCATATCTTTTTTTAATGAGGCTTTTTTAACCTGTAAAAAAATTGTCCCCCTGTATCAGGGAATAATGAAGGGTCGANCGGGAATATTCAAAGGTACACCTGGATACCCGGTGCTATTTGCAATGCAACTCTGCCAGACAATACAATAGGTATATGNTCTTGATATCCAATCTTTTGTATGTCCAGGACTTCATCCGGCACGCGGCACCCCCCACTATTGCCGACGATTCCTGATGAGGAATTGGATTTTTTGCCCTGGTCGGCTGACCAAGGGCGCGAGAGTCCCCCGAAAAAAAATGGAGGTGGTTTGCAGATACCAGGCAGAACTGAAATATCAATGCATACTCCTCCATCACAACTATTCAATCCTTTGGAATTAAACCACACAACGGAGCCTGACCAGATACCCGGGCCCTTAACCTGTATCAATGGCGTCGCCGCAAAAGGATAGCCTTAAAAAAACGGGCCGGGGTGCACCCGGAAAAAATAATCCGGGTGTCAGAAGGTCTTTTCTTTTAACCGTATCATTTGTATCCTGTTTCTATTCATTACCCCATTGATCCAGGGCCGTGCAGGGAGGTATGAAATGACTGCCATTTAGTCCTGGCCACCTGAACCAGGGATAATAACGGGAAACTGAGTTGCGGGTAATCAATTGCAAAATGTTATTATAGTTCTCAACCGCTATCCCCTTGTCACTCAGGGTGGATCGATGAAGAAGTGCTTACTACCAGCTTATGCTATAGCAATTTTGACTGCAATCATTTGTATTTCGGTAATTCCTGTGCATGCACAGGCAGATGTAATTACCGTCTGCCCGGCAGGGTGTAATTTTTCGAGTGTCCAGGACGCGATTAATGATGCTGCCGACGGGGATACTATCCAGGTGATGAGCGGCTCCTACAACGAGGTCATTGAAATCAACAGGTCGGTGAACCTTGTCGGGATCAACAGTTCGGGGGAATATCCACATATCGGCCGGTATACCATGCCGGTCGCCGTAACGATCAGCTCGCCCGGCGTTGTGTTCGACGGGTTTGATATCCATGGTGAAGGGGAACACGCCATAGAAATCAAGGCCAGCCACGTGATGATAAGAAATATCACGGTCGGTATCCACCGCCCGGGGTTTGAAGGTGACGCCATCATCGAAGGGACCGGGCTCTCAGATATTACCATCTCGGACAGCATGATGCAGTCCACGGGTTGTAATGGTATCTATTTTTCGGACAGCCAGGACCTGACCGTTGAACGGAACCTCATCATGGTGAACAACGAGAGCACCTACGAACGTCCAAGAGCAATTGCTTCAATTTTTTCCCCGACCGGAGCAGAATACACGGGTTTCCGGTTTGAAAACAACACGGTCACCGGTGGTGGAATAGAGTCTTCGGTTACCTGGCCTGAAAACGAAACCGGCACCCCGTACATCCGGGATGTCACGATCAGAAATAACATGATATCCGGGTGTTCTTCTACAGGAATCGTGGTGGANGCCATACCGGAATACACAGAAGCAGGGGAAGTAATCTGCCACCTGTCAGGGGTTTCCGTCCAGGATAACAACGTCTCCGATCTGGTGGAAGGGTCGGGGATCGTAGTCTTTGAAGCAGGGGACGGCATAATTTCTGGGAACCAGGTAAAAAACCTGCATGAATACGGTTCGGGAATTGATCTCGAGGGATCCACCCGGTTCATGGTTACGGACAATACAATTTCCGACTGCAACGGGGAGGACATGACCGGGCTTTCCATGTATGGTGTAACTTCGTCAATGGTATCCGGAAACAGGATGGACCGGAACACGTATAATTTCCAGTATGAAAGTGGCCGGAATTTCACCCCCATGATGGATATTGACGGGACAAACCTTGCTGACGGGAGGCCGATCCGGTACTATGAGGGTATGAGCCACTTTTCAGTCGACGGGGCCGAAGCAGATGGTTCAGGGTACTATTTCGTAAGTTGCCAGGACTTTACCGCATCACGGCTTGCACCATCGGATACCTATGATGGGGTCTTGTTCGTGAACTGCCAGAATGGAAGCCTGGCCCACTCATCGGTGGAACGCTGTGGTGTAGGTGTTTCACTGTTATCATCTTCCGACAGTATCGTATACACAAACCGCCTGGCTGATAACAGGTATGGTATCCGGATTTCCGGGTTTAATAACTCCATTATCTGGCGGAACGACGTCATAAATTCCACCGAGTACGGGATGATGGCCGCGGGCCTCAACCATGATCTCCGGATAAATAATAATAATGTCCGGAATAGTTTTGTCGGCATTTATCTTGTCATTAATCCCTTCTATGACACAACAGGCGGGATATCGCTGGATGGGAACGAAATCCTGGGTAACCAGCGTGGGCTGACCGTCCGCGGGACAAGAGGCCTGACCGTTACCAATAACGTTATCGGCAATTCTTCCGGGATCGGTATCGCCCTCCAGTACGCAAGGGATGGCCTCTTCAGCCAGAACAAAATCCAGTATAACACAATCGGTATTGGTATCATGTCCCCGTCCTTCGCCCCGTATATAACCGGGAACAACACGTTCGTGGACAATTACTTCAATAATGTTAACCAGGTAGCAATTGTCCGCCAGGAGGGTCCAAAAGACGACCCCTTCATGGATCAGAAAAAAGGCGCTCCCGTTACCGATGAGATGAAGGAGCCCGTGTTACTGGTCGAAACAGTTCCCTCGGGCGAAACCAATTACTGGAATAGTACAAAGACTGCCGGAATGAATATTATCGGCGGACCGTACCTTGGTGGTAACTACTGGGCATCACCTGACGGTACCGGGTTCTCGGAGACCCACCCGGACCGGGGTGACGGGTTCTGTACTGAACCGTATGTATTTGATGAATGGAACACCGATTACCTCCCGTTGCATACCTATACCCCCAAACCTTCATTCTACGCGGATTTCTCGGTCTCACCCGTAAACGGGACGGCTCCCCTTACCGTTCGATGTACTGACAAGTCAACCGGCAGCCCGACCATGTATTATTATAATTTTGGCGACGGTGCAGGTGTGACCGGGCCAAACCCTTCCCATACGTACCGGTTCCCGGGGACGTACACCATAACCCAGGTAATCACGAAGTATAATGCCACAAGCGGCCTGGTGATGAACAGCTCCATGGTAAAAAGAAACGTTATCAACGTGACTGCTGTACCCCCTGTCCCCCTTGTGGCGAAATTCTCAGCCTCCCCGGTAAACGGGACCGCCCCGTTAAAGGTCACATTCCACGATGCGTCGGGCGGGAACCCCTCCATGATCAATTTCGACTTCGGTGACGGGATGAATATAACCGGTGGAAACCCTGTCCATACCTACCAGTTCCCGGGTGTGTACAACGTTACCGAGACGATCTTCAGGGCTGATCCGGCAACAGGTGGTATCCTGGGCAATTCTTCCGTTAAACCAGGATTCGTAACCGTTTTTTAAGGTAACTATTCCCTTTTTTTACGGGGACTCCCGGATTTCCATTATTTATTCACAACCGGTTGAAACAGGAGGTGGCCGGGTCTTATCAGGCATGTTATCCGGGGATTCCGCAGGGTTGTTTATCCTCTCAATTGTACCCGGTTAAAAAAGCAGGAATAGCGGTGGAAGTCCCACTCCATGGATAGATTATTGCAGGTATGGCACTCATAGTGATATAAGCTTATAATTCCCCTTGTCTTCCCCCGGTGCCCCATGTTCTCGATACTGTATGTCGACGATGAGCCAGACCTCCTTGATGTCGCGAAAGCGTTCCTGGAAGAATCAGCGAATTTTAAAGTTGACATATCAGGTTCTGCGGCCGATTCTATCCTTAAAATGAAGACGGTCCACTATGATGCCATCATATCAGATTACCAGATGCCCGGGATGGACGGTATTGAATTTTTAAAATATGTGCGGGCAGGGAGTGATATCCCGTTTGGACTTTTTACCGGGAAAGGGCGCGAGGAAATCGTTATTGAGGCAATTAATCACGGGGCTGATTTCTACCTCCAGAAAGGCGGGGACCCGAAAGCGTTGTTTGCGGAACTCCAGCTAAAAATCCACCAGTCCGTCAGGCGGAGGCTGGCCGAGAAGAAGCTGAAGGAGAGCGAAAAACGGTACCGCACCCTTATTGAGAGTGTACAGGACACCCTCTACCAGTGTGACAACCATGGTACCCTGACCATGGCAAGCCCGAGCTGGAGGAACCTCCTTGGTCACGATCCAGGGAGCGAATGTATCGGGAAAAATATCGCGGACGCCTTTTATTTCGACCCGCTTCAGCGGGATGCCTTCCTTAACGAGATCAACCGCCAGGGTTTTGTGGAGAACTTCCCGATCACCCTGAAACGAAAGGATGGGACCCCGATCGTTGTTTCCACGAGCAGCCACCTGTTTTTTGGTGAGTCTGGTGAAGCGATCGGTATTGAAGGTATTTTCCGGGATATCACCCGGCAGTACGAGGCCGAGAGACAGCTTACGGAGAACAGGGAGTATCTCGAGGCCGTCCTCCAGGGCTCCCCGATCCCGACTTTTGTTATAGACCGCGCCCATTGCCTGGTTTCATGGAACCGTGCTTTAGAGGACTATACCGGGATAAAAGCAGAGCAGGTACTCGGAAAACCTCTCGCCGGCCAGGCATTTTACAAGTCAGACCGCCCCTCCCTTGCTGACATGATAGTAAATGCGGATATCGCCGGGATCCCGGAGTGGTATGGCGATAAAGCAACACCATCTGCCCTTATCAGCGGGGCGTATGAAGCGGTTGACTATTTCCCCTCAATGAAAGGTGGTACATGGCTCTTTTTTACGGCAGCCCCTGTTTTGGGTCCTGGTGGAAATCTTATCGGGGCTGTTGAGACCCTGCAGGATATTTCAGGCCGGAAGCGGGCAGAAGCGGAACTTCACCGGAAAAACGAGGAATTATCTGCCTCCTACGAGGAACTCACCGTGACCGAGGAGGAACTGCGGCAGAACTACGAGGAACTGGCAATGAGCCAGCAGATGCTCCATGAAAGTGAGACCAGTTACCAGAAACTCGTTGATAATGCCATTCTCGGGATCTACCGTGCGACGCCGGAAGGCACCTATACAGAACTCAACCCGGCGTTTGCCCGGATATTCGGGTATGACTCTCCGGACGAGATGAAGGCCGCAATCCACGATATCCAGGCACAGGTCTATGTTCACCCCGGTGACCGTGCAAGGATCCGTGAGATGGTCGAAAAAGACGGGTATGTGAAAGATTTCCCTGCAGAGTTTTACCACCGGGACGGGCACCATATCTGGCTCTCTGTTAATGTGGTCCCGGTAATTGACGGCCAGGGCGGGGTCCTCTATTACGAAGGGACAACCGAAGACGTCACGCTCCGGAAAATTGCGGAAGAAGAGCTGAAAAAGAAGACCCTGGACCTCTCCATTTCATACGAGAAACTCTCTGTGATTGAAGAAGAACTCAGGCAGAACTACGATGAGCTCCGGAAACACGAGATAGCGCTTAAGGAGGAGCAGGAATTACTCCATGCAACTATCGAGTCAGCCAATGCCGGGATCCTTGTGGTTGGCCAGGCCGGGAATGTCACCCACTACAATACCAGGTTCCGGACCATGTGGGGTATCCCCGATGAGGTCCTCGCCAGCAGGAATGATACACTCATCATAGGATCAATCCTCGGGCAGCTCGCTGACCCGGATGCGTTCCTTGTTAAACTTCATGAGTTGTACGGGTCCGCCGATCACGTGAGTGATTTCGTTGAATTCCGCGACGGCCGCATTTTTGAGCGTGAGTCAAACCCCTTGGTACATAACGGGGCCATATCCGGTCGTGTATGGAGTTTTTACGATGTTACGGACCTTAAACGTGCAGAAGAATCCCTGAAGGAGAGCAATAAGCAACTCAACCTGATGACCAATATAACCCGGCATGATGTCCTTAACAAGATCATGGTCGTCCTCGGGTACATTGCAGTCGGAAGGTTAAAAACGACAGACCCCGACCTGATTTCAATCCTGGACAGGATGGAATCGGCGACAGAAGCGATCAGGTCCCAGATCATGTTTACAAGGACATACCAGGAGCTTGGGGCACGGGAACCATCATGGCAGGATCCGGCAGCGCTGATCAGCCAGTTACAGGTCCCGCCTGCTGTATCGTGCAAGGTCGATCTCCGGGATATCGAGATTATGGCGGATACCATGCTTGAAAAGGTCTTCTATAACCTCCTTGATAATTCAGTGCGCCATGGGGGGCATGTCACGCAGGTACGTGTCTGCTCAATGGAAAATAATAACCATATAACCGTTTTCTGGGAGGATAACGGGACCGGGATTCCTGTTTCTGAGAAAGAGAAAATTTTCGAACGGGGGTACGGTAAAAACACCGGGTTTGGGATGTTTCTTGTCCGGGAGGTCCTGGCCCTGACCGGTATTACTATTTGTGAGACCGGGGTCCCCGGGCAGGGTGCACGGTTCGAAATGAATGTGCCAAAAGAGGCCTGCCGTTACGGCCGAGGTCCCTGAAAAACAGGGATTATGAGGTTTATCCGGGCATTTGTTTCTTAAAACCCTTGTATGAAATTCCGGTTCCGGGTAAAACAAAAAACGGTTTAAAAAAACCGGGCATTGTAAAACCCTGCATTTTTTTTTAAAAAGAGGTGATACTCCAGACAGGAGGGGGATTTCACCCCCTTCCTGCCCCACCCCGTATAAGGTATTCATTGGCAGGGTTCAATGTGGGGGCATCCAGGAAACTGTTATGATTCCGGGATCATTTCTTATCCCACCCGGGGTCGCCAAAGTGGCATGGCAGAGCCCCGGGAACGTGACAAAATGTTGGGATTCCCAAGATCTGAAAAGATAGATTTGAGAGGATTTTCGATGGAAATGGGTTAACTGACCTCAAAATGAAGAGATTTTGAAAGGGCATGTTCATGGTCCGGGTGCGAACTTCCCGTTCATGTGCGTTTTTAGCGGGGCAAAAAAAAGGTACCATAAATAACTCCCCCTCCCCCCTGATCCCGGGTTAGTTACAAATAGTCACATTCTATATACCAGATGTATAATTCCTTTAACGGAAGGGAGAGATTGAAGAAAAATACTTTTTACCTCATCGTTGGTTGTATCGCCATCGCACTTGTCGGGATATTCTGGTACTCTGATGTCATCCGTACGCCACTCCTGATAGAGGTCTCATTTATCGTGGCTGTTGCTGCAATCTACCTGGTCCGTCGCCGGGTAACTGACCTGATCGAGGATGAACGGGACGTCAAGATTACCGAGCAGGCAGTATTACGGACAATGCAGGTCTTCTGGGTCGTCTTCTGTGCATTTTCCATTGGGGCCGTAATGCAGTTACTCAGGGCCCCTTCATTACCCCGCGGATTTCACCTGGAGCCGCCACCGATCCTTCCGGAGCTGCTTTCGCCACGGATGATCGGGTTTTTCCAGCTCGGCCTTCTCTGCCTTATGATCTTCCTTTATGTCGGGTTCAGGATCTATTATGCTGGCATATACGGGGGCTGGGAGAAAGATGAGGAATAAAATAAAGGTATTCCGGGCGATGCATGACCTTACCCAGGAGCACCTTGCACAGGTGATCGGCGTCAACCGACAGACGATCCTGGCCATCGAAAAAGGAAAATATGTCCCTTCCCTTGACCTCGCTTTCCGGATAGCCCGGCACTTCGGTGTCCCGATCGAAGAGGTATTCATTTACGAAGACGAAGAGCAGGCAAAGGTCCAATAAAACCCTGTTTTTTTCTGCCCACGAAAATTACTGCATTACGGTCCGCTGCATAGTCTTTGAATAACCTAAACAACCTTCCCTTTTTTTTGGGCGACCAAATCAATTAAGTAATACAGGCCCTATACGGTTCACCTGTATACCCTGGTGAACATCATGACAAAAACAAATATCCCTGAAAAGGGAGCGATAATCCAGAGAGATATGGAGACGTTTTCGATCCTGCCCCATATCCCTGGTGGCTTTGCCAGCCCGGAATTACTGAGGAAGATAGCAGACGTAGCAGAGAAATACGGGGCAAAATACGTGAAGCTCACGGGTGCCCAGCGCATCGCTATTATTGGTCTACGCGAAGAGGACCTGGACAATGCCTGGGCCGAGTTCACCGACCG
>JGI20214J51650_10002068_pt1 | contig 12703 bp, 5 predicted proteins | sample WetSurMetagenome_FD_51650 | JGI IMG/M metagenome (IMG submission 51650)
ATTCCGTTCATAAGCAGGTACAGAAAGGAGATGACAGGCAGTCTCGATGAAGTTAAGCTGATGCATATCAAGGAAGAATATGAGAGGCTTAAAGAGCTCGATTTGCGCAGAGAAAGTATTATTAAGTCAATAGAAGAACAGGAGAAAATGACTCCGGAACTAAGGCAGAAAATTGACTCAGCTTTAACGATGGCGGAGCTCGAGGATATCTATTTGCCTTACAAGCCGAAGCGCAGGACCAGGGCGACGATAGCTAAAGAAAAAGGCCTTGAACCTCTTGCTGTTATTATTATGGATCAGAAGGTGAATGATCCTTCTTTAAAAGCTGAAGAGTTTCTTAGTGACGATGTTAAAACTGTGGAAGATGCTCTTGCCGGCGCATCTGATATTATTGCAGAATGGATAAGTGAAGATGAAACTGCCAGGAAAAAATTAAGATATCTTTTTGATAAAGAGGCAGTTATATATTCAAAGGTGGTTAAAGGGAAAGAGGCTGAAGGGATTAAGTACAGTGATTATTATAACTGGTCGGAGCCTCTTAAAAAATGTCCTTCGCACAGACTTCTGGCCATGAGAAGGGGAGAAGAGGAGGGTTTTTTAAGACTATCAGTGGAGCCCATAGAGGAGAATGCTCTTGATCTGCTCGATTCAATATTCATTAAGGGAAAAAACGGATCAGCTGACGTTGTAGCTGGCGCGGTCAAGGATAGCTGGAAAAGGCTTCTTTCATCTTCGATGGAAACAGAATTCAGAAGTATCTCAAAGGAAAAAGCAGATATTGAGGCAATTACAGTATTTGCCGATAATCTGCGTCAACTTCTTTTAGGATCGCCCCTTGGTGAAAAAAATGTTCTCGCTATTGACCCCGGGTTCAGAACAGGCTGTAAAGTAGTTTGTCTCGACAGGCAAGGGAATTTCATTCATAATGAGACAATTTATCCGCATCCTCCTCAGAATGAGACTGCAATGTCGATAAAAAAGATATTGTCACTGGTCAATGCGTACAAGATTGAAGCTATAGCAATTGGGAATGGCACGGCAAGCCGTGAGACTGAAGACTTTATTAAATGGGTAAAGTTTGAGAATGATATTCAGGTCTTTGTGGTAAGTGAAGCCGGAGCTTCGATCTATTCTGCATCGAAAACCGCCAGGGATGAATTTCCGGATTATGATGTAACTGTTCGCGGTGCAATATCTATCGGCAGAAGGTTAATGGATCCTCTTGCTGAACTGGTTAAGATAGATCCAAAATCTATTGGAGTCGGGCAGTATCAGCACGATGTTGATCAACCAAAGCTGCAAAAATCGCTGGACGACGTAGTGATGAGCTGTGTTAATGCTGTAGGCGTAGAAGTGAATACAGCCAGCAAGCACCTTTTAACGTATGTCTCAGGACTAGGTCCCCAGCTTGCACAGAATATCGTTGATTACCGTGCAGAAAACGGACCTTTCAAAGCCAGAAAGGAGCTTCTGAAAGTAAAAAGAATGGGAGAAAAGGCTTTTGAACAAAGTGCTGGTTTCCTTAGGATTCGTAATGCAGATAATCCGCTGGATGCCAGTGCTGTACATCCTGAAAGTTATCATGTTGTTGAGAAAATGTCCAAAGATCTCGGATGTGATGTAAAGGAATTGATCACAAATACAGACAAACGAAAGGAGATTAAGCTCGATAAGTATGTTACTCCTTCAACTGGATTACCTACTCTTAAAGATATTCTGGATGAACTGGCAAAACCAGGCCGTGATCCAAGGTCAAAAATAAAAGAATTCAGTTTTGCAGATGTGCATTCTATGGAAGATCTTTCTGAGGGAATGGTAGTACCTGGAATAGTGACTAATATTACAAAATTCGGTGCCTTTGTCGATATCGGGATAAAGCAGGATGGCCTTGTTCATATTTCAAACATGAGCAAAACATATATAACTGATCCTTCGACAGTTGTGAAACTCCACCAGCATGTTATGGTTAAAGTACTGGCTGTTGATATAGAAAGAAGACGGGTTCAGCTTTCAATGAAAGATGTGGACATGAAAAAGCCATAGTGACAGGATTTATTATAACACAGGGATTTGCACAAATATGGTATTGATATTTAGAATATTATGAGGTAGAGACGTATTAAAAAAGGTAGAGATGTTGCATGCAACGTCTCTACCCTGGAATTCATAAAATCCTTCAGTTTTTCGTTTTATAAGCCTTTTTCCTGGACATCATTTTTCTGCCTTTTAATATGCCTGCTGGCTCTGTTCTGTTCTCTTCTAAGAAATTTCTTTTCCTGCGGAGTAACTGTTCCATCTGATTTGGCAACTTTTTTTTCAATCTGAATACGGCGCTGTTCCCTTTCAAGTCTGGCGGTCTCAGATCTTGTCAGTTCACCACTCTTTGCACCCTGACCGATTCTTTCCTGCTGGTTTATCTGTCTTCCCGTTGTACTTCCGGCTGTACTCTGTGCATTGCTTATACCTGTCGATGCGATAAACATTATTGCTGCAACTAAAACTATCTTTTTCATTTTATTTTTGTTTTTTGGTTAATTACCTTTTAGACAAAAATCAATATAAAAGGTTTAATTAAAGCTTAAAGAATTTTTAAAAATTATCTTTTACATTCTTCAGGAATTATCTATTATATTCTTTTACTGCGATTTAGGTCAGGTTGCACATAAAGAATTGTAAACATGTAAATATAGAAACCGAGTTATTTCAAAAAAAATAGAGACGTTGCATACAACGTCTCTACAAGTATACCAGATGCAACATCTCTGCGAAAAACAATATATTACATTATATTTCAACCCTTTCAACCTCTTCAACCCCTTCAACCCTTTCAACTTATATCAACTCCTCACCTCCTACCTTTTCTGATCCTGATCCAAAGTAACTCTTGGTTTCATTACAGGTTTTCCCGGCAATTTGGTATTACGCATAGCAGCATTATAAACAAAAGATGCTGTTATTACTGCATTTTGTTTGAGATCAGCCATAACAAGTCTTTCATAGGTATCCATAACTGTATGATAGCCACGACCATATTCTATTTCATCCTGGATAAATTGAAATCCTGGCAGACCAATCCGGTCAAATGACAGATGGTCAGTACCGGAAGTATTCCTCATTGTAATGGTTGAACAGCCCATATCAGCAAATGGTTTTAACCATTCTTCAAATATTGGTCTGACAAGTTCATTTTCCTGAAGATAAATTCCCCTGTACTTACCGGAACCATTATCCATGTTAAAATAACCTGCAAATTTTTCAAAATCAGGCTTATGATCCTTTGTTTTCGCATCAATAAGGTATTTTTCGACATAACCTGAAGATCCATAAAATCCTTGTTCCTCACCTCCCCAGAAAGCAATTCTTATTGTCCTCCTGGGAGCTACATCAAGGCTTTTAAGGATACGAAGGGCTTCCATCATAACTATGCAACCTGAAGCATTATCTGCAGCACCTGTACCTCCATTCCAGGAGTCAATATGAGCACCTAACATAACTACTTCATTTTTAAGAAGTTTGTCTGTGCCTGCTATTTCACCGATTACATTATAAACTGTGGGACTATCGAAAAACCTGTTTGTAATTTCTATCTCCATTTCAACAGGGACATTATGACGCAGGAGACGTTCCATTCTACCATGGTCTTCAATGGGAAGGTTTAGTTCGGCAACTGGTTCTGAAGTACCGGAAGTGTAATTTGCACCATTGGATCTTGGTACATTGAATGTCCCAGAACTATTAAGAATAACAGCAGAACCTTCACTTTTGATGAATTCAGTAATCTGGGTGCGAAGTGCCCTTTGTGCAGTCATAGCAGCAAAATCAAAGTTTTGTCTCCGCCCGGGTGATTGAGATGATGCCATCGATAGCTCTTTGAGTTTATCATCTGTTAACCGGCTAGCAAGAGGATCAAAACTGACTTCATAAGTTGAAGTGGAGGGCAATAAAACTATTTTACCTGATAGTTTTCCCTTATATTTTTCAAGATCACTTTCTGCTTTTATATCAATAAGTACAACTTCCCCTTTTATGGTTCCTTTTGTGCTTCCTGTCCATGCAACAGGATTACAGGCAAAGTTTACATAATACGGAGCAGTCATTGCAGCGTATGTTTTGAGATTGTCCCATCCACCCCTGCTGAAATCCTTTGCTGCTTCAATCCTTACATTTTGAAAGCCAAGTTCTTCCATTTTTTTCTTTGCCCACTCATTTCCCCGATTGTTTCCTGAGGAAGCAGTAAGACGTGGCCCTACAAAATCTGTCAATCCGAAAGCCAGCTCTTCAATACCTGAATTCTTTAAACCTTCCTGTTTAATTTTATAGATCATACTTAGGTCAATATTTTCACTCTGCGACATTACCCATACCGGCATAAAAAACAGAAATAATAAACTGATCGGGATATTTTTCATTTTTTTTAAATTATTTATAATTAGTTTGTATTTGTTTTTATTAGTCATTCATTACTAAACGGATAATACGTGAAATTAAAAGGAGATTACCTTCGGTGAGCTCATGTTTTTAACCAGACCGTATTGTTAGTTTTAATTAAATATCTTAATATAATATTCCAAACATTTTCCAGATTAGATAAAGTCCCTATTTTTTCATAACAAATACTAAGACAGGGTCAACAGGATATCTGCCAAACCTTTCCCCGTATATTGCTAAACCTCCAGGCATAGATTCATCAACTTCGAACCTGATTTTGAGGGATTTATTGGTGGCTGCCTGAATCAGATGTTTCGGAATAGAAGCTTTTACAAGATAGCCGTATGACCCGGCTTCGTTTAATTTCCGGTTTTGTGGTTGTGAAAACCATGATAAAATTCCCTGATGATCAGCAGGATCATCTTCCAGGAAGAATGTTCCAATGGATTCACCTTCTACCCTTATTCTTACCATTGATGGATATTTTTTCGTATCTGTCATCGGGTATGAATTTGGATTACTGCTTGGGTCAATTGTACCTTTTCCAAGCATAAAATCTCCTTCCGGGAGCGTTGCATCTTTCCTGTCTTTGCCGAACAGTTGTTTTGCAGATAGTTCGGCAATAATAGTTATTTCGTCAGTATTGTCAGGTGTTACACCTTCCGGAATCGTAATCTCATATTCAAAATATCCTGATCCGGCACCATCTACTTTCAGCCCATCTAAAACATTCCACTGTTTTAAACTCCAGTTTTGTTTTTTATAACTATTAGGTGCAAACCGTACAACTTTAAGGCTTTGCCCGTCAATATTTAATGATTCCTGCCGATTTGAAGGTCCCTCGCCTATATAGAAAGTTGTGAAATTGCGATGCAGCACATTCCCTGAAGCGTCTTCTGTCACAAGAGATAGTATAGCCAATCCTCTCATTGCAGGCATTTTAACTTCTATTGGTTGCAGTTCTTTCGCTGTCCATGTCTGATAATTTATTGTTTGTGATGAACTGGAAAAACTCCTGTAATTTCCAAGCTGATCCCAACCATAAAGCGATGTTTTAAGTACCAGATTACTGCCAAGATCACTACCTGTCATAAATGAGGCGAACAGGGGAAGTTTTACAATATCAGAGGGATTAACCTGCCGGCAAACAGGTCCTGATGGGGCTATATAAATGTTGCTGTGCAAATCATTGATTGACATATGAGGTACTATACCATCTAATCCCGTATACTTCTCGCTCCTGTCGAAACGATAGTATCCATTCCATTCATTTATGACATCATGATGTTCGGTATATAGCCAACCGCATATTTTGGGATGGCTCCGGAACTCGTTCATCATCAGGTGATAATCCCATGACCAGTCTACATCACCTGTGCTGCCTGTGTAACCCCATACATTGCCGCATTCGCTGTTGAAAAGGGGTTGATTTCCTTCTGTACGGTCGCCAATGAAATTCCATTTCGATCCGGGGTATGTATTAGCGCAAACTTCATCGAGATGTTTCTTCCATTCATAGCCCGGAATATAAACATGCCAGCTGTTAACATCTGTTATCACATGATCATTATTACAGGCTGAATTATCTTCTATTATTCTTGTCTGATCGAGCTGTTTCGCCTGTTTGTAAACATTTTCAACCCATGTTTGTGTTTCGGGCAGATAAAGTCTTTTCTTTTCTGCACCAATATTTTCTGTAAATAATCCCCATGTTTCATTGAAAAGTACCCATTGAAAAATTGACGGGTGATTATAATCCCTTTCGAGCATGCCATTCAAAGCAACCAGATATTCTCTTTTTGCGTCGGTGGTTGGTTCACCCCAGAAATTTGGAACATCAGCCATAATCAGAAGTCCTAATTTATCTGCCCAATATAGTTTTCTCGGAATTTCAACTTTAATGTGTATTCTGTTAGCATTGAGTCCGATGCGTTTTGAACGAAGGATTTCATCTTTCATAAACTCATCAGATGGGAAAGTATAATAACCATCTGGATTATAAGATTGATCCAGACACATCTGAAGATATATCGGTTTATTATTAAGTGATATGTATGGAAAGCTTGTTCCTGGCAAATCCATTACACTTATCTTACGCATTCCAAAATAGCTATTCACCTTGTCGGTTTCTGCGCCTTTTTCAATTACCGATACCTCAACGTCATATAAAAAGGGATTCGTCAGATCCCATAGTTTCATCTTTTCAATTTGCATCTGAAAAGAAATTTCTGATTGTCCTTTTTTTAGTTTTTGTTCCACAACAGGATTCGTCTGGTCCCCGTTAAGAAATTTTAGTCTGATTGCATTATTTGTTGTTGCAGGATTGCTTATGGTTATTTTCGCAGTCACTTTTTGCTGGTCAATATCGGGAGTGAAATGNACTGACTTAATGAAGCATTGTCCCCTTGCATCAAGATAAACTGTCTGCCATATACCTTTTGCCTGCCCATAACCCTGCTTGCCTTCCAGTTTATAAGGAAAAGGAGAGTCATCAACCCTGACGACCAGTTGTTGCTTCTGACCTTTTTTAATAAACGAAGTAATATCAAATTCGAATGGTGTATATCCTCCCTGGAATGTACCAAGGATTTGGCCGTCGAGCCATGCAGTTGTAATCCAGTCACTTGCACCAAAGACTATAAATATTTTCCTGCCTTCCCAGTTGGCCGGAATTTCTATTTTGCGACTGTACCAGCCTATTTCAGCATCGTTACTAACACCGGACAATTTCGATCCCCATGGAAACGGGACAAGGATTTTTTTATCGAAACTACTTGTCTCTGAATACCATTTTTCTTTTTCGCCAACATTTTGTTTATCGAACCTGAAATCCCAGAATCCATTTAAATTCTGCCACATTTCACGCTGAAAATCAGGACGAGGATGTTCTGCTAAGGGAATTGTCTGTATTTCCGTTCCATATGCATAAACGGAGATTGAATTAAAAGTGAAAATAGAAATAAGAGAAACAAGGAGAATTGATATTTTTTTCATTTTTCGTTTGGATTTTCTGAGCATCGTTTTACTTTCTTTTTTACATGTTCAAATTTGCAGATTTTTAATATAATATTTCTTATTGTCTATGAAATTATAGTTCAAACAGATTTATTTTCCCTATCATCCTGATATCGTAGTTGTTTAAAACATCCATTTCCAGTAAAATTGTAGTACATTTCAAATCAGCTTGCCAGATTTAACAATTCCTGACACATGACTTTATACTTTTGTCTTTTATCTTATTACTTTTGCCTTTTATCTTGTATATGATTTATCCTGAGAATTTTGAAAATAAAATAGGTTTTGACCGGATACGTAAGCTTCTTGCCGAAAAATGTCTGAGTCCGATGGGTCTGGAAAAAGTGGATGCTATTGAATTCATTGATGACTTTGATTTTTTGGTTCGTAAATTATCTGCAACTTTTGAATTTCAGCAGATACTTCAGTTTGAAGATTTTTTCCCATCGGAACACTATTATAAAATATCTGATTGTCTCAATAAAATAAGAATTGAAGGCACATTTCCTGAAGTGCAGGAGGTATTTGATCTGAAACGCTCACTTGAAACTGTAAAAACAATATTAAGTTTTTTCAGGAATAAAGATGCAATTAAGTATCCTGTTCTGAGTTCAATGTGCAGTTCTGTCAAGACCTATCCCTATGTTCTGGATACAATTGACAGGATTATTGATAAACGTGGTGTTATTAAAGACAGCGCTTCTTCCAGATTAAAAGAGATCAGAGCGGAACTTATCGGGAAGAGTATTCAGGTAACAAAGCGCCTTAATTCAATTCTTAAACAGGCGCAATCAGATGGATTTGTTGATTCGGATACTTCTGTTTCGATCCGTAACGGAAGGGGAGTAATCCCTGTAAGTGCCTACGACAAGAGGAAGATCAAAGGACTGATTCATGACCAGTCGGCATCCGGAAAAACGGTGTATATCGAGCCTGAGGAGATTGTGGAGATAAACAATGATATTGTTGAGCTTGAATACGAGGAGAGGAGAGAGATTGTTAGGATTCTGACATCTTTTGCTGATAATGTCAGACCATATATTGACGATCTTCTGGAGTCGAATCTCTTCCTTGGAGAAATTGATTTTATAAGGTCAAAAGCGCTTCTTGGTAACCATCTTCTTTCAATAAAACCTGTCCTTGTTAACCGTCCGTTTATATCATGGAAAGGGGCAATTCATCCGCTACTCTCGCTTACATTTGAAAAAATTTCCGGAAGAAAAGTTGTTCCTCTTGAGATCAGCCTTGATGAAAAAGACAGAATATTGTTAATTTCAGGTCCCAATGCAGGAGGTAAGTCTGTGTGTCTGAAAACGGTGGGACTACTTCAGTATATGCTTCAGTGCGGGCTGACTATACCTGTTGCCGATGGTTCAGAAACAGGTATCTTTAAAAATATCCTGATTGACATTGGGGATGAACAAAGCATTGATAATGATTTAAGTACCTATAGTTCTCATTTGATTAATATGAAGTTTTTCATTAAGAATGCAAATGAAAAGTCTTTGGTTCTTATTGATGAATTTGGAACAGGGACCGAACCAATGCTGGGAGGTTCTATTGCAGAGGCTATTCTTGGTGAGCTGAACAGGAAAAATGTTTTTGGTGTAATAACAACACATTACACTAACCTTAAGCATTTTGCATCTCTTACTAATGGAATAGTCAATGGTGCTATGGCGTTCGATAACCATCTCATGCAACCCCTCTTTAATCTTACTATAGGTAAACCCGGAAGTTCATTTGCATTTGAGATAGCCAGGAAGATCGGCCTGCCCGATGAGATACTGAATGAAGCTTCAGAAAAAATAGGAGTAAAGAATATTAATTACGACAGGCACCTGAAAGATATTGCGCGTGATAAGCGTTACTGGGAGACCAAAAGACAGAGTATCCGGCAGCAGGAGAAAAGGCTGGAGGAATTGATGTCCGAATATGAAGCGGAACTTTCAGGAGCCAAAACACTTCGTAAAGAAATCATTACCAGGGCTAAGGATGAGGCTCAGCAATTGCTGAAAGATTCTAACCGTATGATTGAAAGTACGATCCGACAGATAAAGGAGTCACAGGCTGAAAAGGAAAAAACAAGGGATGTACGGCAGCAACTCGAAGAGTTTAAAAGTATAGTTGTAGAAGATACAAGACCGGTAGAGACTCCATCAGAGGCGAAGATTGCAGTATTGAGTTCAAGGGCAAAAAAGATCAGACTGGATCCTCAACCAGTGAAAGAAAAGCCTGGAAAAGCACCACTTCCTGCACAGCCAATAAAACCTGGTGATTCAGTGAGAATGATTGATACTCAGGCTGCCGGTGAAGTAATTGCTGTAAAAGATAACATGGTGCAGGTTGAGACAGGAAGTCTTAGATTTTTTGTCCCGCTTGATAAAATCGAACGTATTTCAAAGTCAGATCTGAAGAAGAGTCTTAAAGCAAATCAGCCATACCGGGAAAACGACCCTGCTATTGTTCAGCGAAATATTAACTTCAAACCTGAAATTGATATTCGTGGTGTTAGAGGAGAGGAGGCAATAAATCAGGTTCGCGACCTGATTGACAGTGCCCTTATAGTTCAGCACCGGAATCTGAGAATCCTTCATGGGAAAGGTAATGGCATACTCCGTCAGCTTGTAAGACAATACCTGGCTACAATAGATATCGTCAAATCCTTCCGTGATGAACATGTTGAGTTTGGTGGTTCGGGGATAACGGTGGTTGAGATGGATTTTTAAGTTATGGTTATTCTGGTCTGAATAATTGTAGTATTTATTTAAATTGTTTTTGCTGTTTGTTTTTTCAGATATCCCGGATAGTATGTCTAAAACGATATTACACACAAACTTCTGACCACAAAAATGAAACCAAAACCAAAACTGTTAATTATTGCATTCTTCCTGCTTTCAGGAATAAGCCTCATTTCCTGTAAAAACATAAACAGGGCTTCTGATCAACAATCCATTGATTCATCGGTTAAAAGACAAGACTGGGCTATAGTTATTCATGGTGGCGCAGGAGTAATTACCAGAGACAAGATGACACCTGAAATGGATAGAAAATATCGAACGGCTCTGGCAGAAGCAATAAATACCGGTAAGAAAATCCTTGATGAAGGGGGAACAGCCCTCGATGCCGTTGAGAAAACAATCAGGGTGATGGAAGATAATCCTCTCTTCAATGCCGGGAGGGGAGCTGTATTTACTCATGAAGGGAAAAACGAACTTGACGCAGCCATTATGGATGGTTCCAATCTTAAGGCCGGATCAGTCGCCTGCGTAACTGATATTAAGAATCCGATTACAGCAGCAAGGTATGTAATGACAAAGTCAGAACATGTGATACTCACAGGAGCAGGGGCATCTCAATTTGCAAAAGAGCAAGGACTTGAGATTGTTCCACCATCATATTTTTATACAGATAAGCGATATGATGAACTTCAGGAAATACTGAAGAAAGAAAAAAACGGAACTGTCGGATGTTGTGCCCTAGATAAAAATGGAAACCTGGCTGCAGGTACCTCAACCGGAGGTATGGCAAACAAGAGATACAACAGGGTTGGAGACGCCCCGATTATCGGAGCCGGTACGTATGCTAACAACAATACCTGTGCTGTATCTGCCACCGGTCATGGCGAGTATTTTATACGGTGGACCGTTGCCCATGATATATCTGCTTTAATGGAATATAAAGGTCTTTCCCTGAAGGATGCCTCTGAACTTGTTGTCAATGATAAACTTGTAAAGGCCGGAGGAAGCGGGGGAGTGATATGTGTTGACAGGACAGGTAATATATCCATGCCATTTAATTCGGAGGGTATGTTCAGAGGATTTGCTACTGCAGATAAAAATGAGGGGATTTTTATTTATAAAGATGAAGGCCAGAGATAAAAGCATTTTTAAGGTTACTTCTAATTCTTAATTTATGAAAGCAATCAGAACATTTATAATCATTCAGACTATTCTTCTGATATTCAGCACTTCAGTTATCTCTCAGAAAATCTCTCCTATTGTCCATGATAAGGAGAAAAAGACTATTACACTTTCTGACAGTAAGGGAGATTTAACTGTCAGGATAAACTATTCCGGAGGGTGTATTTTGGATCTGATTGATGTAAAAGGGACAGAAGTTACAGGAGATGGAAATGCTGTTTACACGGGTATCATGTTACGGGATTTAATGTATTCATCCAAAGAATGCTTTGATAATCCACGGGTAACAATCAGGGATAATTCAGTATATATTGACTCAATTAAATTTGGTACTGCAGGATTTTTTATAAAGGAACAGTGGATATTTAAAACGGAAGGGAGTGATATCAGCTGGCAAATCAACAGGCAATATTTAAATGATGGAATTATTAATGAGAATTATTTTCCATGCTGGCAATTCAATTCAATGCAGATATGGGACGGTGCTTTGCTGGATAACGGAGGGGTAGCGTGGAACAGGTTTCTAAACGAACCCGGAGATACCTATGGAGTTAATGCATCTGCAGTCACGTTTTGGAACAGGGCTAAAAATAGTTGTCTGAGAATAATGTGCGATGATGATCAGAAAACTTTCAAAACTGTCACTTTTAGCCATAAAAGAGATCATATATTATCAGTTGTTCAGTCTACTTCATCTGAATTAACGAAACCGAAATTCGGATTAAGACGTTTCCTTAAGACCGGTGAAAATGTTTTCTCCCCAATCAAAATCAGCAGGACAAGTATAAGCAATAAATACACTCTTAGGGCCCTGGTCTATGATCAGGAATATGACCGGGGAGTATTAAAAGGAATTAATGAGGAGTCAGTAAATGAAATTCTTAATACCATCGGCAGATATGGTGTTGTTGATAAATACCTTTACGGATCAAACGGATGGCGGACAGGATGGGTGGTATTGCAGGAGCCATGGCTGGCACTTTTCGGACTTGCCATCAATTCACCTGATTTTATAAATGGATTCTCGCAGTCGCTTGAATATGAAAGAGATCATGCTATTATGCCTGATGGAAGAGTATTGCCAAGGTGGCATCACGATTCAACAGACGCTATGCCAAATACCTTTCGTCCTGATGGCTTCTATGAGTGTATGTGGGGATATATGCTTGATTGCCAGCCTGCTTATGCAATTAATGTTGCCGAACAGTTTGACATAACCGGAGATATTAAGTGGCTTAATCAATTTAAGCCTGCCTGTGAGAAGGTTCTAAATTATATGATAAACAGAGATTCTGATGGAAATGGTCTCTTTGAGGTTATCCAGAAAACACATAATG
>JGI20214J51650_10002069_pt1 | contig 12701 bp, 9 predicted proteins | sample WetSurMetagenome_FD_51650 | JGI IMG/M metagenome (IMG submission 51650)
GGCATGTTGAAGTGTTTCGACAGGACCGTCAGATAACCGCGGCTGTTGATGTAGCCCATTTCAATGAGCAGAAGCCCCAGCGGCCGCGTATGACCCCATTTTTCCTTGATCTTCTTCTGCTTCGAAAGCGATTCCTCGAGCTGCTGAGGGGTGATCAGCTTCTGGTCGACGAGAATCTCGCCGATGGTCCGGCGTTTGTTGAAATAGTAGAGGGCCCGGTTGATCTTCTCCTGAGGGATGCCGATCTCGAAGAGGATCTCGCCGAGGTACTTGCCGGGCTGCTCGAGCTTGATCGCCAGGGCCCGGTCAAGCTGTTCCTGGTTGATAACGCCTTTCTCGACGAGAATCTGACCCAGGGTTTTCTCGGAGCCCGACCTTGACTTGATCACCATGGCTGCCTCTTCATTGTCCGTTGACTCCATTTCGGAAACCGCACGCGGACGATCCGCACCGACATGATATTCAGCAAGTTCCATGCCACTCCTGACGGGACCTTCACTTGACTTGCGGCACCGGGTATGAGAGCATCCTGCACTCAAGGGTTCAGGGTTCAGGGTATCGGGTACAGGGAGGAAAAAGGCAGGAAGCTCGCATTATTGAACGCTTACTCAAGAACCTTGACCGAGTCTCGATTGCCGTCACCGGGGAATCAAACTGTCTTGTCAGCAAACAAATTCAATCTGAAAGTTCTGCTTCTTCTCTCGTCGGGTCATCTCGTCACGGACCTCTACCAGGGGGCGCTGCCGGTCATCCTTCCTTTCCTGAAAGCGAAGCTCATGCTGTCCTACACGGCAACGGGGGTGATCCTCCTGGTGGGCACCCTCACGTCGTCGGTGATCCAGCCCCTCTTCGGCTACATCTCGGACCGCAAGGAAAAACCGCTGCTCCTGCCGCTGGGCTGCCTCTGCGCGGGCCTGGGATTTTCGATGCTCGCCTTCCCATCGAGCTTCGCCCTCGTCGTGCCGCTTGTGATCGTCAGTGGCCTGGGGATCGCCTCTTACCATCCCGAGGGGTTCCGCACGGCTCATTTCTTCACGGGCGAAAAAAAAGTCACGGGGATGTCCATTTTCTCTGTAGGCGGGAACCTCGGCTTTGCCATCGGGCCCCTTCTGGCACTGTTTGTGATTCAGACCTACGGCTTCGAGAGTCTTCCCGTCATGGTCGCACCTTCGCTCATCTTCGTCGTGGCCATCCTCACTTTCTGGCATGCGATCGCCATTCCCCGTTCAGGGGGTCAAGCTGCCGGAGCCCAAAAGGAAGGGGGATCGGAGAGGGCGCAATGGTCTTCCCTGTCTGTGCTCATCTCGGTCGTCGTCATGCGTTCGTGGGTCCAGGTCGGTCTTCTGACTTACATCCCCTTCTACTTCATCGACCACCTGAAGGGCGACGCGCTTCAGGCCGGCACCCTCGTCTCCACCTTTCTTGCCGGCGGCGCGATCGGGACGCTGGCCGGTGCGCCTCTGGCCGACCGGTGGGGACATAAACGATACCTGGTCCTGTCCATGCTTCTGTCTTCCCTCATCCTGCCCCTGTTTTTCGTCACGAAGGGGATCCTGCTCTTTGCCGTCCTCGGGCTTCTGGGGATGATCCTCATATCCTCCTTCTCGGTGACCATCGTCATGGCTCAGCATCTGATACCACAGGGACTGGGGGTCGCTTCGGGTCTCATGGCCGGGTTTGCCATCGGCACGGGGGGGATCTGTGTGACGCTGCTCGGCGTGATCGCCGATCATTTCGGGGTCCCCGCGGCACTGCAATCCACCATGGTACTGCCCGTCATCGGCTTTTTGCTTGCCCTTGGGCTGAAATATAAGCAAGAAGTTGAGAGTGTAAGAGGGTAAGAGGGTTTGAAAAACAAAAAAAGACCGGGAGCAAGCCCCGATCTTTTTCTTTCCCACCTTCTCAACTTCTTACCTTCTTACCTTCGTGGACAACTGTCACCGCTCACTGCACCGGGATGATCACAAAGATCAGGACATCCCACACCGCGTGCGAGATCAGCCCCGGCCACACTGACCGGTACCGCAGGTACATGGCGCCCCAGAACAGCCCGCAGATCAGCGAGGCCATGAAAAGCATGAAATTGAACCCGAAGACGTGAATGGCCGCGTAAACAAGCGAGGCAACCAGATAACCGCCGGTCCTGCCATACCGTCCGCAGAGTCGTTCCTGCACAAACCCGCGCCAGAAGATCTCCTCTGCAGGCCCCACCCAGAGAAGCAGCAGGAGCCCGATGGTGACCGGGGAAGCCTGCTCCCGCGTGATGTAGATGCCGGCAATCTCCGGCTTTGCAAATGGGAAGAGTTGTGACGAGACGACGTTTCCGACCCAGAAGATCGCATAGAGGATACCCGCGGACAAGAGCCCGATGGCGATGTGGGAACGTTTGAAGGAATAGATTTCACGGAGTCTGCTTTTCTGGAGCCGGATCCCCAGCCCCGCCAGGACGGCCGTTGCAAGCGCCATGACGAGCCAGAAATTCAGGTGAGGGGCGGTCCACGGCGAGAACATGACAAACCAGAAAAACGCAGCAAGGGCGCAGAGGGAGACGACGGCCGTCATTACAGGAAGGTTCCGATGAAGATGGCNATCCCGAAAAGGGNGCAGAACGCCAGGTGCAGCTGTGCGGTCATGACGTCCCCCATGGCGATGGACTCGGGTTTGCCCGGCTCGCTGGCCAGGACGGCTCTCACGTTCCGCACCGCAAGGGGCAGGGTGATCAGAACGGCAAGGGCAAGGGGCGTAACGAGCCTCCCCAGAACCATGACGAGAACGACGAGATAGGCTCCGGCCACAAGGCCCATGTAGATGGCNTTCGCGGCAGGCAGGCCCAGCACCATGGCCATCGTCTTGATGTTNGCCCGGGCATCGTGCGTGATGTCCCGCAGGTTGTTGGCATGGAGGATGGCCGCCACCAGGCAGCCCACGGGAAGCGACGCGCAGAGCACCGTCATACTGAATCCCCCCGTCAGGGCAAGGTAGGAGCCGATGACCATGAGCGGCCCCATGAGAACAAACACGAGGATGTCGCCCAGGGCAACATACTTGTAGGCTACAGGACCTCCCGTGTAGAACCAGCCGCCCAGGAGCCCGATCACGCCCAGGATGAAAATCGGCCAGCCGCGCACCGCAACCAGGAGAAGCCCCAGGGAGAAACCGACGGCAAAGAGGATGACGCCCGCGGCAAGAAGCTGCTTCGGGGTCAAAAGCCCTTCGATCAGGACCCGGCTTGACCCGAACGTCTCGTCCCGGTCCACGCCTCTGGTGTAGTCGAAATAATCGCTGACCATGTTCGTCCCGATGTGAAACAGCAGCGAGCAGGCAATGATCAGGGGGAACAGGGGCCAGTCCACAGGCCCCTCAAAGGTTGCCGCCAGCACGGCGCCGATGACGACGGGCAGCACCGATGCGGTAAGGGAAAAGGGTCGCATCGCCTGAAACCAGATGCCCAGCAGGTTTCTCCTCTGATCGCTGGAGGATGTCTCTCTCGCCCCCATTTTCCTTACCTCTTATGCAGGTTCAACTCACGGAAAGGATTTTTATTCATACCGGGCTCCCCAAGTCAAGCCNAAAATCTGCCCCCAAGGGGCGAGGTCCAAGGTGAAAGGTCAAAGGATAAAGGCATCCGATAAANAAACGGGGCGGATGCATCAGCAATCCGCCCCGTCCTTCTGCCCTTTATCCTTTGTCCTTTAGCCTTTTACCTGCCGTTAGTCTACTTTCTTAAATGCCTGCTTCTTGGCCTTGCACACGGGGCATTCGTCGGGCGCATCTCCTTCCACGGTCATCCCGCAGACCTGGCAGATCCAGTAGTCCACATCGGGGGTTTTGCTCAGGTTCTCGAGCATCTTCTTGTAGAGTGCTGCGTGGATCTTCTCGACGGCGTTGGCAAACTCGAAGCTTCTCAGGGCGCCTGCGACTCCCTCGGCCTTGGCGTCGGCGATCATCCCGGGATACATCTTCTGAAATTCATAGGATTCGCCGTTGATGGCCTCCTCGAGATTCTCCTTCGTCGATTTGACCCCGGCCAGCTCCCTGAGATGGGCGTGTGCGTGGACCGTCTCCGCCTCGGCGGCGGCGCGGAACAGTTTCGCGGCCTGCTTGAAGCCTTCCAACTCGGCTTTCTTCGCAAAGGCCAGATACTTTCGGTTGGCCTGAGACTCGCCAGCGAAGGCCTCCTTCAGGTTGTTTTCGGTCTTCGACATAATTTCCTCCTTTTGAGATTTTCACCAGATTCCGATCGCAAGACACGGACCCGCCGGGATTTCCACGCCGGCAAGATGGCGATATAGATCGAGGATTTTATCAGCCTTTTTTCCTTTTTACAAACTTTTCGAACTCGATCGCGATGAGGGGAACGAAGGACAGGGCAGTGCAGAGGAATAGCTCGCCGGCCGTGAGGGGCTTCGTGTCGAAGATGGGGTTCAGGGAGGGCACGTAGATCACCGCAAGCTGCAGCAGCACTCCCGCGGCGACCGCCCCCAGCATGGCCTTGTTGCTGAAGAGCCCCAGCTTGAAGAGGGATTCCTTTTCCGAGCGGACCGCCAGGGCCGTCGTCAGCTGGCTCCAGACGATGACCGTGAAGACCATCGTCTCCCAGTCGTCATTGCCGGCCGATATCTCCCAGTACTGAAGGCCGATGCAGAGAACCGCCATCAGCAGGCCCACCCAGATGCAGAAAACGCCCAGACCGTGGGCGAAGATGCCCTCCCGCGGGTCCCGCGGCGGGCGCTTCATCACCTCGCCCTCGGCGGGCTCCACCGCGAGGGCAAGCGCCGGGAGGCTGTCCGTGACGAGGTTCATCCAGAGGATCTGGATCGGCTGCAGGGGAAGCGGGAGTCCCAGCAGAGGGGCGATAAAGAGCGTCAGGACCTCGCCGGAGTTGCAGGCCAGCAGATACTTGATGAACTTCCGGATGTTGTCATAGATCATCCGGCCTTCCTGGATGGCGTTCACGATCGTGGCGAAGTTGTCGTCCAGGAGGATCATGTGGGAGGCTTCCTTGGAGACGTCGGTCCCCGTGACCCCCATGGCGATCCCGATGTCGGCCCGTTTGAGCGCCGGGGCGTCGTTCACGCCGTCGCCCGTCATCGCCACGGACTGCCCCCTGTCCTGCAGTGCCTTCACGATTTTCAGCTTTTGCTCGGGGATCATTCGCGCGTAGACCCGGATGTCCTCCACCCGGCTCTCAAAGTCCTCGAGGGAGAGCCTGTCCAGGTCCTGGCAGGTCATCACCGTGCCCCCCTCCTCTATGATCCCGATGCGCCGGGCAATGGAGCGCGCCGTCAGCGGGTGGTCCCCCGTGATCATGACAGGCCGTATACCGGCGGACTTGCACAGGGCGACGGCCTGGCGGACCTCCTCGCGGGGCGGGTCCATCATGCCCGTCAGACCCAGAAAGGTGAGCCCTGTCTCCACGTGTTCGGGCGAGAGGTCATCGGGCACTTCATTCCAGAGGCGCGCGGCCACGGCCAGGACGCGAAGCCCGCCATCGGCCATCCGGTCGTTCACCCGGCTGATTTCGTCGGCATCGATCGGCGCGAGCTTATGATCCGTGAGCACGTTGATGGTCTTTTCGAGCATGACATCGACCCCTCCCTTCGTGAGGGCCATGAAGCCCCCGGGCCACCGGTGGAATGTCGTCATGCACTTGCGCTCCGAGTCAAAGGGGATCTCGGACACCCGGGGGTGCTCCTTCTCGAGATCGGCCTTTGCAAACCCGTGTTCTTTGGCTACCCTGTAGAGGGCGATTTCCGTAGGATCCCCGCTGACCCCGATGACATCATCATGAGAGTAGGGAAGCGCATCGTTGCTGAGGGCCAGCGCCTTCAGGAGGTGGTCGAACCGTTCGATCTCGGGGTCATCGCTTTTGAACAGTTTCCCGTTGGCGTAGACCTCCTCGACGGTCATGCGGTTCAGGGTGAGGGTCCCCGTCTTGTCGGAGCAGATGGTTGTGACGGAGCCGAGGGTCTCCACGGCCGGCAGCTTCCGGATCAGGGCGTTGTGCTCCACCATCTTGCGCGCGCCCAGCGCCAGCGAAATGGTGATGACGGCCGGAAGGGCCTCGGGAATGGCGGCGACGGCAAGCGAAACGGCCGTCAGAAACATAAGCACCGGGGCCTCGCCCCGCAGGAGCCCCACGCCGAAGATGAAGGCGCAGATGAAGAGAATCGCCACGGCGATCTTCTTCCCGAAGACGGTGAGGCGCTTCTGGAGGGGGGTCTTGACCTCCTCTTCCTCCTGCAGCATGGTGGCGATCTTCCCGAGTTCCGTGTCCATCCCCGTGCCGACGACAACCCCGGTGCCCCGGCCGTAGGTGACGACAGTGCCCTTGAAGACCATGTTCGACCGGTCGCCCAGCGGAAGCATCTCCTCGCGCAGCGGGCGGATGTGCTTTTCCACGGGGACCGACTCGCCCGTGAGGGCCGCCTCCTCGATTTTCAGCACGGCCGTCTCGGTCAGCCGCATATCGGCCGGGATGATGCCCCCCGCCTCGAGAAGCACAAGGTCCCCCGGGACGATCTCGGAGCCCGGGACGGACGAGACACTTCCGTCGCGAAGGACCCGGGCCACGGGGGCGGCCATCTGCTTCAGGGCTTCCATGGCCTTCTCGGCGCGGTACTCCTGGACAAAACCGATGACGGCATTGAGGATGACGATGACGAGGATGGCGATGGTGTCGGCCAGATCGCCCACGAAGCCCGAGACAACAGCGGCAGCGATCAGGATCAGGATCATGAAATCCCGGAACTGGTCCAGGAACATGGCCAGTGCCGACCGCTTCGCCTTCTCCACCAGTTCGTTGGGGCCGTATTTCGCAAGGCGCCGTGCAGCCTCACCCGATGTCAGGCCGTCGGCGGGAACATCCAGTTCGGCGAGAGCCGTTTTGACTTCTTTCTGATGCCAATTCATGAGGCCCTCGCTTCAGCAAGTGGGGGAGCATGTGGAGATGACCGTGAAAGCAGCTACAAGCGCTAAAAAAAGGGAGAACAAGAGGCCGGCCCGTTTCAGGCCGATCGGTTGCAGCCCCGCGTTTTTGTTGACTCGAGACGGTTGAAAGGCATTGCTTATGCCTCAAACAAGGAGTGGAGGATCGATACGCTTGTATTCCTTACCAGATCAAGCCCGTCGCCGTCAAGGTCGCCTGCCGGGCTGACCGGCGGGAGGCGCCGGATGCAACACATGCAACACAAAAGAATACAGAAGGGCCTGCACACGTAGAATTGGACAGGAAATCCTCTCAGGTACTCAAAATTCGTTGATATTCACAGGTAATAGCGATAATATGATTTAATAATAACATTGGTTGCATTATTTTTTATCTTTTTTCGGATGGTTTACGATGATCTTCTGGAGTACCTATGCAGCGTATCGTTCTTTTTGTTCTTTGCGTTTTTCTTCTGTCAGGGTGTGTTTCCTACAAGAAATTTGAGGACCTCCAACTCGAGAATGACCGGCTCAACAAGGAGCTGCTGCTCTCGCAGCAGCAGAGTGCGACCCTCACGCAGGACCTGAAGCAACTCAAGGATCTGGCNGATTTCTATTACCAGTCGGGCATGCAGCTCTACGGGGAGAAAAAGTACGGTGAAGCCCTCGAGAAGTTTCAGACCCTTGTGGACCGGTTCCCCACGAGCACGCACGCAGCCGCGGCCAGCGAGAAAATCGCCGAGATCCGGAATCTCGCCCTGAACAACTATCAGAAGATCGTCCAATCCGTGGAAACGACACGAGATCTTCGGGGCAGGGTGGAGCTGATCGACAGGGAGATGAAGTCAACCTTCCTGACGAAGGACCTGACCGACAAGCTCCTGGCGGTCCGCGAGGCCTTGCGGGAGGACCTGGACGGGGAGCTCGAGGCCCAGCGCGATATCAGCCGTCACATCCTCATCGAGGATGACCCGATCAAGTCCTGGAAGGTCTATCGCTCCACCCGCATGCTCACCCAGCAGNTCGGCGAGGATCGGAAGTTCTACGTCGAGCTCTACTTCATCCAGAGATACACGGGAAAGAAGTTCTTCAAGCTCAAGACGAGATACCAGGCCCCCGAGTATCTCTCCTACGAGTCCGTCACCCTTCAGGGCCAGAACGGCACGAAACTGACCGTCGACACGATCTACCCGCAGAAGCAGTCCATGATCGATTCCGACGGGGTGNCGGAATGGTCCGACAACGAGATCACCGAGGACGACAAGATCATTCGGCTGGCAAAGTCGAATTCGATCACGGTGACCTTCAAGGGCGGCAACCGCTACACCTTCGAGATGAACGAGCAGCAGCTCAACGCTTTCCGCGAGGTCGTGAAGAAATATCAGGCGACAAGATAGGGGTCAGGACAAGGGATTCGGGCATCGGGCTTCAGGCTTCAGGAAAAAAGAAAGGATCGGGGAAACCTTCCCGATCCTTTTTCTTTGTCTTATTGCTTGCGTCTTTTTGGTTCCCTTATCCGGATTCCGGAATCCCGAATCCTGATTCCNTTTTTGTCACTCAGTCACTTCTTGCACTTCTCGTCACTGCCCTTCCCCGGCGAGGGCGCCGATGCAGATATCGACGACGAAGGGACCGTTCGGTGTTTCGAAGGGGATGATGATGCTGGGCCCCCCGAGCACGTGACTGATGGAGTGATCCTTGCCGGCCACCACGGTGGGGATGGCCGCCGTGATGTTCAAGCCCAGGGTTTCGAGCTCCTTGCGGGCCGCGCCGGAAACCATGTTGGTGATCTCGCCTACGGCATCCTTGATGTCGCCGTTTACGCTCTTGATCTCCTCGCCCAGCATGTTGGACACGATTTTCAGGATGGCCCCTTCACTGAAGCTCAGCGCGAGCGATCCCCGGGCTGCGCCGGTCAGTCCNATGATCCCCGACACATCGCCCCGGGCAAGGCTGTCTTTCTTGAGAAAGGGCTTGCCCGCCTTGGGCTCCACGAAAGCCATCGTCTTCAGGACCGATACGGTCCCATTCAGAAACGGATTGATGAATCGAACGTCCATAATTTATCCTTGCCGGTTCTTATGCCGCCATGCCTTTGACGATCTTCTCGATCTTCTCGTTGAGCACTTCGGCAGTAAAGGGTTTCACGATGTAATTGCTCACGCCTGCCTTGACGGCCGCCACGACGTTGTCCTTCAGGGCCTCCGCCGTGACCATCAGGAACGGCAGCTCCTTCAGATCGTCGCTGCCCCGGACGGCCTTCAACAGTTCGAGCCCGCTCATGTTGGGCATGTTCCAGTCGGAGATGATGAAGTCGACTTTCTGGGATTCCAGGACCTTGAGGGCCGCGACCCCGTCTTCAGCCTCGACGATGTTCTCGAAGCCGCCTTGTTTGAGCAGGTTCCGGATGACCTTCCGCATGGTGGCGAAATCATCCACAATGAGGATCTTGAGATTCTTGTTCACGCTCATATGTCACTCCCGCACTCAGCTTTGATATCCGTTGTTCGGCACCCGGTCGCCGTTCAGGCCGCGGGCGCGCATCCCTCAGTTCGATTCGGCCATCTCGAAGAGGCCTTCGGGGTCCAGGATCAGGCCCACGTTGCCGTCGCCGAGGATGGCGCCGCCGGAGACGCCCTTGATGCGTTTCAGGCTCTCGCCGAGGTTTTTGATCACGACTTCCTCCTTGCCGAGGATCTCGTCGACAAGCAGGCACTTGGAACGCTTCTCCCCTTCCATGACGACGAGTGTTGCCTCCCAGGGATTGCGGTGCACCGGTTCGATCTCGAAGAGATCGTGCAGCCTCACCAGCGGCAGCAGGCGCCCCATGACGTTGATCGTCTCCGCTTCGCCGACGATGCAGTTGTATGACGTGCGGTCGGGCCGGATGAGCTGGCGGATGGCCACGGTGGGGAGGATGTAGCGCTCGTTGCCCACCTTCACGATCATGCCGTCGATGATGGCCATGGTGAGCGGGAAGCTGGTAACGAAGGTCGTTCCCCTGCCCTCGGCGCTCTGGATGTCCATCTTGCCGCGCAGTTTCTCCACGGCCTGCTTGACCACGTCCATCCCGACTCCGCGGCCGGAGATGTCGGTGATCTTCTCGGCCGTTGAGAAACCGGGAAGAAGGATGAGACGGTTGACCTCCTGGTCGGTCAGGTTGTCCGACGGGGAGATCATCCCGTTCTTGACGGCCTTCTGGCGGATCTTTTCCCGGTTGAGGCCCCGGCCGTCATCCGAGATCTCGAGTACGATGTTGCCGCCCCGGTGGAAGGCCTTGAGCTTGATGGTTCCCTTTTCCGGTTTGCCCGCCTTGATGCGGTCTTCGGGGTTCTCCATCCCGTGGTCCACGGCATTGCGGATCATGTGGACGAGCGGGTTGTAGATCTCATCGACCATGTTGCGGTCGATTTCCGTGTCTTCTCCCACCGTTTCGACATTGATGAGCTTGCCCGCACCCTTGGCAAGGTCCCTCACGAGCCGCGACATGCGCTGGAAGGTCTGCTTGATCGGGATCATCCGCAGGACCGTGGAGGAGCGCTGCAGCTCTGAAGTGATGCTCGCCAGCTGAGCGAGGTCCCGGACAATTTTCCGGTCGCCGAGGCTCTGGAGGGTGTCGCTCTGCCGGATCATCGACTGCGTGATGACGAGCTCTCCCACCATGTCGATGAGGTCGTCGAGTTTCTTGATGTCCACGCGGATCGTGTTGGAGTCCGTGACCTGCTGGGCCTGCTTGCGCAACCCGCGGGAAACGTCCTTGGGAGAGGCCATCCCCTCCGAGATGAGTGTCTCCCCGAGTTTGCGGGGCGGGGGGATCTGGGAGCGCTCGAGGGCAACTTCGAGATCCGACTCGTTGATAACCCCGTCCTCGACGAGGATGGTTCCGAGCTTCTTGGGCTGCTTGGGCTGCTCCGCCCCCGTTTCGGCAATCTTGATCCTCCGGACGATATCCGAGGTGTCGATCTCCTCGGTAGCCTCCCTGCCTTCCATCTCGTCGCGAAGCTGCCCGATCATCGCCTTGAGCGTGTCGGAGCCGTCGAGGATGAGGTCGATGAGCTCCGGCGTGACGGCGATGGCTTCGTTTCGGGCCTTGTCGAGCAGCGTCTCGAGGTCGTGGGCGAGGATCCGGATCCTGTCGAGATTCAGAAAGCTGGCCACGCCCTTGACGGAGTGGAAGGGTCGGAAGATGGCGTTGATGTAATCCTTGTTGTCGGGCTCCTGCTCGAGGTTGAGGATGTTCAGCTCGATCTCGCCGATGTACTCGAGGCCCTCGGTGATGAAGTCCTTCAGGAGCGACTCGTCCTGGACGGCGGCCTTTGCGGAGGCCGCCTCGGTCACCGGGGGCTCCCCGGACGTCCGTTCGGCATTCGGGGCCGCAGTTGTCTGAGCCTCCAGCACAACGCCGATCCCGGCGGCCAGCTCGCCCATGAAGTCTTCCATGTTCCCGTCGTAACGGCCGGCATTGCAGTACCCGTCGACCACGGCCTGCAACAGCACGATGCCCCGCTCGAAGAGTCCGTATCCCTTCTCGGCATCGACTCCGTCGAGAACCACTTTTTCCAGGAGCTGGCTGAGCGCCCCGGCAAGCCGCTTCACCTCGGCGGCCCCGAGGGCATCGGCACGCTTCGTGACGTCCTCGAGCTGGTTGAGGAATTGCCCCGCCAGGGGAATCTCGATTTCCTTNTTCTCGAGGAAGAGGAAGCTCGATGCGATCGCGTCGATTTCCGGTCTCAATTCAGTGTAATCCATTTTCAGATCATCCTCACCAGTTCCGCGGCGATCTGGTCCAGGGGAAGGACCTTGTCGGCGCCGCCGAGCTTGATTGCTTCCTTCGGCATCCCGAAGACCACGCAGGTATTCTCGTCCTGGGCGATGGTTTTCGCCCCTGTCTTCTTCATTTCCAGCATTCCCGCGGCCCCGTCGGCGCCCATGCCCGTGAGGATCACCCCGATCGAGTTTGCTCCCGCATTCTGGGCTGCAGACTTGAAGAGCACATCCACGGCGGGCCGCTGATGGTGCACCATGGGCCCGTCCTTGACCTCCACGTAGTAGCGGGCCCCGCTTCGCCTGAGAAGCATATGGAAGTTCCCGGGTGCGATCAGCACCGTTCCCTGGGTCACCGAGTCGTTNTTCTTCGCCTCTTTCACCGACATCTGGCACAACCCGTTGAGTCGCTCCGCGAAAGCCGTCGTGAAGTTTGCCGGCATGTGCTGCACGACAACGATCCCCGGGGAGTTGACGGGCATCCTCGTGAGCAACGCCTTGAGGGCCTCGGTGCCGCCCGTGGAGGCGCCGATGGCGATGATCTTGTTCGTCGTCTGGGACAGGGCCCGGATCGGCTCAGGCGGCCCCCCGTTGTCGGCCCCCCCGTTGTCGTGTTTCACGATCCGTGCCCGAGAGGCCGCCCGGATCTTTTCGGCCAGCTGCGCGCTCATATCGCCCACGGTGTAGGCCGCTCCGGGCTTTGCGATGACTTCCACGGCGCCGATATCGAGTGCTTCCAGCGTCAGTTTTCCACCTTTTGGCGTCAATGAACTTACGATGATGACGGGCAGCGGGTAATGCACCATGAGCTTGCGCAGGAACGTGATGCCGTCCATGCGGGGCATTTCGATGTCGAGGGTGATCACATCGGGTTTGAGCATGACGATCTTGTCCCGCGCCACATAGGGGTCGGGCGCCGTCCCCACGATCTCGATGTCGGGGAACTTCGAGAGCTCCTCCGAGAAGATCTTCCGGACGATGGCCGAATCGTCGACGATGAGTACCTTGAT
>JGI20214J51650_10002070_pt1 | contig 12698 bp, 14 predicted proteins | sample WetSurMetagenome_FD_51650 | JGI IMG/M metagenome (IMG submission 51650)
CACCATCANANTTTAATAGCATAATCGGCTTTATCGTTGATATATTGCGGAGGTAACTGCCACCAAATGAGTTCTCAAATGTGTACCGTCTGTGGCCTTCCTGCAGAGCTGTGCATCTGTGAGGAGGTAGCCAAGGAGCAGCAGAGGATAGCTGTAAAAGTACAGAAGCGCAGGTATGGAAAAGAGGTGACGGTGATCCAAGGCATTGATCCCCATGAGATCGACCTTCAGGAGCTCTGCACCCATCTCAAGTCCAAGCTGGCCTGCGGGGGCACTGTGAAAGAGAGCCTGATAGAGCTACAGGGAAACCATATCCAGAGGATTAAGGAGATCTTGGTTAAGAAGGGATTTGGCGCAGACCAAATAAGCACATGATTTCCCTAAAAAATGAGTTCTAGAGTTCTACAGGAGTACTCTATCGATTGATCATTTTTCTTTCATCTTTCAATAGATTTCTTCCAGATCTTCGATATGCGCAAAAGCATCGTCGAGCTGCTTTCGGGCTCTGCACCGTTTATCCTTCTCGTCCTGCATGCCTCGCGCCGCCTGGGAATAGATAGATTCCAGCTCGGGCGCACTGGCGACGGTAAAGACAGACAGCACCTTGACGGGGCCCTTCTTTACCACAATTCCCTTGAAAACGTGGCCTGCGCTGGCGGTGAGCCTCTCGACCTCTTTGGTGATCTCATCCACATCCAGATGCTCTCTGGAACCCTGGATGATGATCATGGCCCGGGCGGCATCATCCGCGACGTGAGCTGGAAAGAGCAGATTCGCCGGCTTGAGGCTGTTCTCGATGGCATCCCGAATGGACTGATTTTTGCTATCGGCCTGATAAAATCCCATTGTGCCGATGCGAAGCCCTCCATTCATGACCGTCTTGAAGTCGCCGAGATCGGTTACGGATAGCATCTCTGAATCCAGGGACTCAATCAGGAATAACAGGCGCTTGGCGACCATATCGTTGATCTTGTCATATGCAGAGGCAATATCGCCGCCAAACCGCTTCATGTACTGGTTATCAACTAAAATTATGCCCTCCGCATCAACCTCCATCAGCTCCCTCAAGCAGAAGGCGGCATTTTGCAGGTAGATGGAGCCTTCTTCCCGGGCCGGCAGAATGGCAATTGTGACAACCGTGATCTCCCGGTATTGCCTCTTCAGCTCGTTTATGAGCAGCGGCGTGAAAGATGAGCCGGTCCCGCCTGATGTGGATGTTATCACAAAGGCGATATCGAAGTCGCCCCTCTTCTCGATCTCACCCATGATCAGGTCCCGATTGTCCATGAAGGCCCGCTTGCCCACATTTCTGTTGGCGCCCACACCGTGCAGGTTGGGAACATGCAGCCGGTCTTTGGCAGTGGTAAAACGCAGCTCCTTGAGATCATTTATGGCCGTATTTACAGCTAGAGTTTCCACTCGACTGGGGAATTTGGGGCGCAGATAATACTTGGCAAGCCTCGCGGCTCCGCCACCCCCAAATGCTTCTTTATTTACTGCGTCAAGTATTCGATTTCCACATTGTCCTACGCCGAGCATCAGTACGTTGAGCATGATATCAAGTCTCTCAGTATTGGTATCTTAACATGCATTGTAACATGTATGTTACATGTCTCTTTTTCTCAATATTTATACACTTTGTATCGTCGGTATACCCAGGCAATGATGAGTACAACAGGGATAATAAGTAGTAGATATTGATATTTATACTCTCGTTCCAGGACAGCAACCTGCGCGCTGGCCTCCTGGATCACTGATCCGTCTCCTCCGTCATAGCTGACCTTGAGGCGTATGGTATAGTTTCCTGGACTTTTGCCTGATAGCCTGGCCGGGTAATTCACCTCTTCGCCGGGCTTTATTTCAAAGATGCTCTTATCCAGTCCCGTAGCAAGCAGCCCATCGGATGGCAGGACGGTCCCCTCAGCTTCGATTCTTGTCGCGGATGCTGTACCTCTGTTGGCGATGCTGATGTTCAGCAGGCTTTCTCCATCCAGAGGGATCGTTGTCATGCTGGCAGGCTCAATGACCAGGTCCGCCCTGCTCCGGGGATTTATAAGGATATTAAACGGATCGGAGCTGTTTGATTTAGTATTTTTCTTGGAATCGGTATAGATGACGGTCATGGCTGGAACGCGAATGGATCCATCTTTTACGGCATCCACCACATAAACCGCCGAGTCAGACTCGCCTGGGTCCAGGGTCTCTTTGATCTTGGGGGGATATCCGGCGACATAGGAGAATTCAGGCAGAGGCGGTGAATCGTCAGCCTTTATTCCCAGAGCCTGTCCAGTGCCTGTGTTCTTGACTGTGATGGTGACCTTGACAGCATCGCCCACGCTCATTTGATTCTTCTCGAAGCTCTTTTGCACAGAAAGCTCGGGTTTGTCCAGAGCCGCCGCAGGCCTCTCCGAAGCATGCTTTCTTGGCGTTCCCAGGCCCTGTTTATATTCGATCCGTATCCTGGCGGACTGTTCGTCGAAGATATCAGAGACCGTGACGGTGATGCCATCATGGTCGGCTCCACCATCGAAGCTATTTGAGCTGTCCAGCAGTAGAACTCTCTGCTCATCAAGCGAGCCGCCTACTTTGGAGGCTCTGACCACCGCCAGTCCATCTCTTACCGACTGGATCTCAATGAGCTCTATCCGATAGTCGCCCAGATCGACGCGATCTCCAATATTCAGGGAAAAGTCCTTGAAGGTTATCTCATCGCTCTCATCCGTGTCATCCTTCCCGCTGGATGATGCCAGAAGGAGAATAGAAAACAGCAGGCAGGCAAAACAGAGCAGATAGACCAGACGCCTCATCTTGGGTAACACCCTTTCTATGTGCATTTTCTCGGTGGTTTATATCCTTTCTTGATTTGAATCTTGCTCTAGGTCCGCTTGCATCTCCAGGCTCAGGTCGATCCATCTCGCGTCCCTGGTGAGCGCCCCCAGGGATATCACATCCACACCGCTGGCAGCATATTCGGATAGATTATCAAGGGTTATGCCTCCGGAGGCCTCCAGGAGCAGACGATCTCTGAGACCCATCTCCTGCAATTGCTCTATCCCCTGCGCAATCTCTTCCGGGGACATGTTGTCGAACATGATGATATCGGCTCCGCCTTTAGCAGCTTTGATCATGTCAGCGGCGTTTTCAATTTCAACCTCGATCTTCTTGGTAAAGCTGGCCCGCTCCCTGGCGCGGCGCAGGCATTCCTCCAGCCCCAGAATCGCTATGTGATTGTCCTTGATGAGCACGGCATCGGAGAGATTGAACCGGTGCGTGTCGCCACCGCCCAGGAAGACCGCTTTTTTCTCGAATGCTCTAAAGCCGGGAGTGGTTTTGCGGGTTGCGGCGATGCGCACCCTCTTGCCGGCAAGAAGAGCGCATTGCCGGGTTAATGTTGAGATGCCGCTCATCCGGGCAATGAAGTTCAGGGCGAGCCTCTCCGATTGGAGGATGGCCCGGGCGCTTCCCCTGATGGAGATGACCCGGGACTTGGCGGGAACGAATTCCCCCTCATCAAAAAGGGGCGTGGCCGTCAGCCGGAAGTAGGCGAAGATCTCCTGCGCTTCGAACAGGCCGCTGATTATGCAGTCTTCTCTGGCGACGACTGCCGCCGCGGCTTCGATCTCCGGAACGAGTGTGCTGGAGTCGTCCCACTCCCCCAGGTCCTCGGCCACGAATCTCTCAAGCTCTGAGGTTAGCATACCGCAAAGGTTTTGATGTCCAATTGATTTATAGCCTCCGATGCCTCTCAAGATCGGGCTTGTTGGGTGCGGCGCAATCGGAGCCGAGATCGCCAAGGCGGTGGACTCCAGCGCGTTTGATGCGAATTTAGTTGCGGTATGCGATCATAATCCGGAAACAGCGGCAGCGTTGATCAACAGCCTGCAGCATAAGCCGGCCAAAGTCAAGCTTGATGAGCTGGTGAGCCTTTCTGATGTGGTCGTGGAGGCGGCGAGCCAGAAAGCCGTTCCGGCCATTGCCAGGGCGGCACTGGTCGCGGGAAAGAAGCTGATGATCATGAGCGTGGGAGCGCTTGCTAACGGCGAGCTTTTCTCCGAGATCAAGGCTCTGGCGAAAGAGCACGGCGCTAGGGTCTATCTCCCCTCCGGAGCGATATCGGGCCTGGACGGCCTCAAGTCTGCGAGCATCGGCACCATTCGATCAGTGACCCTCACCACCACCAAGAATCCAGCGGGGCTTGCAGGCGCGCCCTACATTCGGGAGAACAATATCGACCTTGACGCCCTTGTCGGGGCTACGCAGATCTTTGAGGGAAGCGCGCTCCAGGCTGTGAAGGCCTTTCCCGCCAATGTCAACGTGGCGGCTACGCTCTTTCTGGCGGCAGGGGGGAGCGAGGTGCGGGTGAGGATCGTGGCAGATCCGAATATCCACGTAAACCGGCACGAGATTATCGTGGACGGCAGCTTCGGAAGGATCACAACCCTGGTGGAAAATGTCCCATCGCCCAGAAACCCCAAGACCAGCTATCTGGCGGCGCTATCCGCCATTGCCACGCTGCGATCGATTGTGGAGCCGGTGAAGATAGGGACTTAAAGGTTAGTAGTAATCCTTCGATTTTTGAAATCTCAACTTACTCTCTCTTTCGCGGTGCCTTGTACTTCGGCCAGTTCTGCCGGGCCATCCCCTTGTTGGCGTAGCTGGCCGCCACGCTGTCGGAAACCGCCCGCTCGATCCTTTCGTCGCGCAATCTACTCTCTGTTGCCGCCTTCTTGACAACGATGTAATTGGCGATGAGAAAGAGGGGAAACATGAGAATGCAGATCACGACTATATGCCAGAGTTCCATAAAAATAGTCTCCCTCTGGAATATAAAAGGAGCACCTCATGAGCATGGCTTTCTGTTTATCAAAACCCCTTTCAACAAAATGGACCTACAGAAGACGTTCAGTCATAATGGGCATCAGCTCAATGAGCAAAAATCGAGAGAAAAAAGGAAATCCAGCCAGATAAATTAAACCGTCGCGCCCTGCCGCAAGCCCAAATATCACATCTTCAGCCCTTTCGCAATCATCGGCGCTACCGAGACGGTGCTCACGCCCTTGTCCAGGGTGTCGGTGGCAAGAACCGCCTCCACTCCGGAGCGATAGAGCTTGAGAACCGCAGACCCGGTGAGGACGGGATGGACCGCCGCCAGATAGACCCGACTGGCCCCTTGCTGGCGCAGCAGCGCAATGGCTGTGGCCATGGTGCCGCCTGTGGCAATCATGTCGTCGAAGATGACCACATCCCTGCCTTTGACTGCGATCTCCTTGGGGGCCATGGAGACCTCAGTCCCGGACAGACGGGTCTTTTGCAGATAGTCAGAATCGCAGCCAAGACAGGCAGCCGCTGTGCTGGCCATTGCCATCGCCCCCTTATCCGGAGAGATGACAACCGTGTCCTTGAGCCCAAGGCTTCTGATCCGCTCTGCGAGCAAGCTTGTAGCATCCAGATTCTCGATAGGGCACTGGAAATGAGACATAATGGAAGGAGCATGGATGTTTACCAGTTTGACGCGACCGTTCTTTAAAAACGGATTCAAAGCCCCGGCGACCGCCCTCGCAGTCATGGGCTCGCCCGGCTTGAAGATCTTATCCTGACGGGCATACCCGAAGTAGGGTATGACCAACGAAACATGTCGATCCCGGCAGACATCCAGCAGCTGCAAGAGATAAACCAGGTCCTGATCAGTCGGCGTAGACTGGATTATTACTATCTCATCTTCCAGAGGCGTTACCACTTGCGTGTACGACTCGCCATCGGGAAATGTCTTGTAATCGCAAAGAGCAAGCGTTTCATTTAAGATTGTGGCCACCCGGCCAGCGAGAAGCTGGCAGGCACGCCCTCCAATAATCATCAAAAATCACCTTTAGCTTCCTACTACCTTCATTCTGACTCTTACAGTCGGCGTGACAATTGCTCCCATGGCCCGAACATCTCTGCCAACCTCGATATCCTTTATAAGCTCGAAGAAATTTCCCGCCAGCATCAAGGGTCCGATGGGCTTTGGCGCCATTCCGGGAGCAATCAGGAAGGCATTTTTGGTCTCCACCGAGAAGTCTCCAGAGATGGGGTTAGCGGTATGAGCCCCAATGAGGCTTCCCACCACAATGCCTTTTGTCTCCGCCAGCAAATCCCGGCTCTCTCTGGAGCCGACGATGAGGTTTCGAATTCCCACGCTTGGAACTCCGGAGTACCCGGCGCGCACCGCGTTGCCTGTGGATTTTGTGCCCTCTTTTCCGGCGGTATAGCTGTCATAAAGATAGCCCTTCAAGATGCCGTCCTCGATTATGGCCGTCCTTTGGGATGGCACCCCTTCGCCATCAAAGGCGGAAGAGTCTATTCCCCCGGAAAGAAGCCCGTCATCGGCAATCAGGAGGCTCTCGGAGGATACCCTCTCGCCGACCCGGCCCCGGAGAGACGATCGGCCTTTTTGCACATTGTCTGCGGAAATGGCGGGAAGCAGGGTGTAGTCGAGAAGCTCTGCTATCGCCAGGGGCCTTAAAAGCACATCGTAGGTTCCGCTCTCCGCCTTGACAGCACCCAGAGAGGAGCATGCCTGCTCCCCTGCCGCGCGCCCGACATCCTCCAGAGATGGCGTGTAACCGCGGGCGAAATAAAAATCACTGCCTGTAGCCACATCTGATCCGCGGGCAATGGTCTCCATTGAGGCATGCATAAGAGTTGAAGCCTCTACAAGCTGCATTCCCAGCGAGTTCAGGACAAAATGGCTGCCGATCGCGCAGGCGACGCTTCCGGATACTGGCTCAGCACCCCGAACGGCCCGGCATCCGGAAAGCATGCTCTCTGCCAGGTCAAGGCACTCCTCTGGTCCAATCTTCTGCAAACGGGTGTCGAAGATGCCCTCGGGATGCACTACTTCTTTGGGTGCGGGAAGAGACCGCCAGGATTCGTCCCTGCCCCTGGCCCGGGCGGATAGCACAGCGCTTTTGGCGACATGCGGCAAGAGAGACATGTCGCTGGTGCTGGAAAAGCCCACTCCGCCGGCGATGACTGCCCGGAGCCCCAGGCCGCGATGAAAGCTCTCGCTGGCCAGATCAACCGCATCCCTGCGTAGATCGATGTCCACAGACCGGCCGATCATCCCGCAGACCTCCACCTGCTCTGCGCCCTCCTGCAAGGCCAGGGAGATGAGCTTATGACCGAAATTCAGTAGACCATCGAGACTATCCGATGTATCTGAGATCTTCATCACCCATCGCCTCATAGGGAGCCTGGGCCCGCTCCATCTCCTGCAGCTTACCTATGATCTTCTCCATCTCCTTGGCCCGTTCTTCCAGGGCCTGCATGCCGACGGCTATGCCCAGAATGTCGGAGAGAATTCGCAGGACCTCGGAAGCAGCTTTGGGATCGACCAGATAACCGGATGTCACGCCCATCAGGCAGACGACATCGATGCCCCGCAATGCCCCCATGCCCAGGAGCAGCCCAGAGACGCCGATTATCCCTCCGCCTGGCTCATTTTCGTGAAAGATGACCCCTTTTTGCTTCATCTCATCCACAAGCGGCACACTTGTGGCCGCTCCCATGACGGTGGGCTTGTCCACGAACTGGCCTGTGCCGTAGCCGCCCAATGCATAGATCCTCTTCACATGATAGCTCTGGGCTATATCCAGGAAGATATCGCAAAGCTCGTAGTGCCCCTCATTAGTGGCGCTCTGATAGTCGCCGATGAGGATGAGCAGATCAGGCTCTCCATCTTTGCCATGATAGGCATAAATCTCATTTCGGACCAGCTTTATGGTGCCGTCCGCATTTACCATAACCTGGGGCGGAAAATGAGGCGAGTAGACCTCGATGATCTTCTCGGCTTTCAGCTCTTCCACCATGTGATCGGCTACCAGCTTTCCCACATGGCCCACGCCCGGCAGGCCTTCAATGAGAATCGGGTCCTTAAGGGTTACATCTTTGATACGGGATACCAGGGTCTCCTTCATTTTGCCTCCTGGCCGAGAGCTCTCCGATACTTACCGTAATGGTCATCGGGAGAGAATCTGGCGGGCTTGGTAACAGCAGTATGGCCCCCACAGACCGGACAGATATCCTTAAGGGTGTATCGGTGGCAGGCCGTACACCTCAGGATTTTGCTTCTCATGCATCTCTAAGGAAGGTGCCTTCTCCGCCGTGCTGCTCTATGTATTTCACCACAGCCTGAGCAGACTTCTTGAGAAGAGACTCGGCATGCTTGTAGTCCGGCGCAGTCACATGAATTCTGTAGCGCGGCGCTCCGATATAGGTGATGAAGAGCGTGGCATCTTTGTCCTTTATGCGCTTGGCTTGCTTGAGGGCCTTCCGGATCACCTCAACGCCATCCGGGGCAGGAGAGGTGATATCCACATAACCGCTGATATTAACCGAGGGTATCTTGACATTATCCTTGGAGAGGCTCTCCAATATCTTCAGATCATCTTCAGTCAGAACCGCATCCTTAAGAGCATCCGCGCCGTTGATCGCCGCCTCCTCCATCGCCAGATAGAGGCTGTCAAAGGCTAGAACCAGAGCATCAGCAACGCGCTTAACATCCTCGGGCCGATCCTTGTAAGCCATCTCCAGCCATTTCCAGGCTTTCTGGTCTGCCTTCCACTCCTGAATCTTCTCGCGACGCTGGTGCTCGTTGACATCTTTCAGAGAAAGATCGATATGATGCCTGGAGGTATCCACATTCAATACCTTGCAGACTATCTTCTGCCCCTCTCGGACGTGGTCGCGAATGTACTTGATCCATCCGCTGGCCACCTCTGAGATGTGAATCAGGCCCTGCTTACCGGCATACTCGTCTATGGAGACGAAAGCTCCGAAGTCCACTACCTGAGTCACAGTGCAGACGACCAGAGACCCGACTTCAGGCCAGCCCTCACGTTGCATTACTGATCACTCTAAGACTTCTACGATAGTGGTCTTGATATCAGCCTTGCCGCCAGTGGGCTCGGCCAGAGTACGCCCGCAGACCAGGCATTTAACAACCGTAGAGGCATGGGCGAATATTACCTGCTCATTCTCGCAGTCGTTGCACTTTACCTTTACGAACTTGCTCGGCAGATCTATCCCTCCACCAGATCGAATTTGCCTGCCCTGAATCCAGGACGGTTGTGGGCCTTCTTGCAGGTGCTGCATCGGTAGCGCAGATTCAGCCTCTTTACGGGCTTATCGCCACCAGGAACTTTGGAGAACTTGCCCTGATTTCCTATGCCGTTGGCCCGAGCCTTCTGCCTCGTGATATGGGTTAGCGAGGAAGCCCTGCCTTTTCTCACTCTCTCAACAGTTTGGGGGGTATGCTTTTTGCAGAACGGACAATAAGCGTTAAGCTTTTTTGGCATCTTCACGATACATCATCTCTCAATCTTCACTTCAGAAGCTAACTTCTTGTTGCACAGATTCCTGGCGTGAACGGCCGGGAGCACAGCCACATCATCCTTCCCGAGAAGGTAATTTCTCCCGTCAACTCCCACGAACAGAGGAACACCATCCAGCAACCGCACAATTTCGTATTCCCGAGGTATATCTTTCTTGCCCATTAAAGGCCTTTCGGTGTGAGCCACATGAGCCAAAATGGCCTCGCGCCCTGAGGCGATTGCAGAGAGCATCTGCCGGTAGATCTCCTCCTCTTCCTCGGTCATGCCGGGGAGGGCTTCTTCCCGGGAAGCTGATCTGGCGCTGCGCAGTGCTCTGCGGACGATCTTTTTCACCCGCTGGTCTATGAGCTTGTTGACGCTGTTCTTCTCGGCCTTGAGGGTATCTTGCAGAATCTGAGCCTCGACGCTGAAAGTATCGGCGACCGCGGACAGCTCCTGGCCCAGGCCAGCCAGATGGACACCTACCTGATGGTAGAAGTCCCTATCCAGATGCTGAAGTTCAGCAGATTTGCGTTCCTCTCGGAGCGCATTGGCCAGATCCAATTCCTACACCTTCATGCCCTGTGCGCCTGTGCGGGCCTGATATCTGTAATCAAATAATATATAGATTAATGCTTTGTGCGGGCTTCAGCTACACCCCGCGCCATGAGAAAGACGGCGACGCTGGAAGGCAGCTCCTCCGGGCCCTCAGCCAGATGGAAGCTTTCGCCAAGCATCTGAGTCTTGAAGGGCTTTAGGATCTGCACAGGAACCGGCTCCAGCCCGAAGACCACTGCATCATGCAGGGGATCAAAGTCCTGGAGGTCGCGCAGGGATAGGGGAGTCACGCGCATTCCTGAGCCGCCGTGCAGGCTGCCGGGACAGCGGATCAGCCGGCGGACGTCGGCGGTCACCGGCTCGTCGGTCTCGCCGCGCTCTTCATCCAGATTAAATCCCACCTTCACACCCTCGCTGTCCAGGAACTCGACCAGAAGCAACTTCCAGATCGCAGCGCTGCCTCTGAAGAGGTCCAGATTCCCTCGCGAGATCTCATCAAGAACTTTAGGTGCCTGCAGGCTCCTGTAAAAGCTGGCTGCCCTTTTGGGTCCGATTCCCTTCCGTTTTGACAGAACTGCGATAGCATCTGCCTCGTTCAGGCGGCGCAGGTCCTCCACAAATGTGATGATGGCGGAATTGATCCGTCCCCCCCATCCCGCGGCTTCCGCAGAAGGCGCGCGCAGCCGAAAAGCCCTGTCCTTTCCCCAGTCGCCTTCCATGGGAGCCATGTTGATGAACCGGTCCATAGACAGGCCCCGGCCAGCCAGGTAGTCCACGATCTCCCGCCGCTCGTCGCCGCCCAGGCTGAAGATGCGCGGGTCCCGGACGTGAATATGGTAGCCGCGGCCTCCGGAAAAGACCACGTTCATTCTGTCCTCGGAAAAGCCAAAATCTGCAGTAAGAAACCCCAGCAGCTTTTGAGTCTCCTTCTTTACAAGGCTCAGCATCTCTGCGTAGCTCTTGGGCGCATTTCGCAGGTGATCGGCGTCCAGGTCGAAGATGAGGTCCGCGCCCTGCCAGAGCTTCTCCTTCATGGTAGGCGCACCGGGCCGCTGATAGTAGGCGGCTGAGTGGTAGACGTGTCGCGGAACCATGGCCCGCACATAATCGATAAGCTCGCCCTGCGAGAAGAACGACTTATGCCGGCGCATGCCGGAGTCGTCGAAGAAGAGAAAGCCCCACTCGCGCGAAGCGAGGCCTGGCGGCGCGTCCAGGGAAGATTCGAGGTAATAGCTCCGGAACCTGGAGACCAGGAAATTATAGGTCAGTGCGTTCAGGGTCCCACCGCCCGTAAACCTCTGGCCGGCGATCGGCAAAACAGGGAACTTCGCGACGGAATTGATCCCGATCTGCCAGGTCTATATCTGCCAGAATGGCCGTCTGCCCGGATCCGGCTTCCGCCAGTACCCGGCCACGGGAGTCGATTATCAGCGATCCGCCACCTGCAGCCCAGTTGCAGGCCAGATGAGGCATCTGATTCTCTATAGCCCTAGCTATGGCCAGGGCGCGCCACTGATCCCGGCGCTGCAAGGGAAACTGGGCAACTGTGACCAGGAAATCTGCGCCCTGGAGAGCAAGGGCGCGCGCCACCTCTGGAAAGCGCAGGTCGTAGCAGATCTGTAGCCCCGCCCGGCCCCACCGGGTGGCCACGGGCGATATGCTGCTGCCGCCCTCGAAGTGCTCCTTCTCCTCCCCGAATGGATGAATCTTGGGTCGAAGCTGTAGCCCCCTCTGATCAAGACAGAAGCCCAGGTTCCGCCTACCGCTGTGCAGCGAGCCGATGATCAGGCAGCCCTGCTCCAAGGCCAGCGCCCGGAAGCGGTCAAACAAAGGATAGGGTGAATCGTCCCCGTCAGAGGAGTGTGGCTGCGAGAAAGGCTCATAGCAAAAGCCGGTCAGAAATAGCTCAGGATAGACCAGGACCTCCGCTCCACCAGCCAGGGCCGCTCCGGCCATCTGCAACGCTCGGGAGAGGTTCTCTTCAGTCCTGCAGGGCTCGACCTGAAGCTGAATGCATGCAACTCGCATAATAAAATAGGGCAAGTTCGGATATATTAAGGTAGACATAGCATAACGAGCTAAGGGACTATCGCGATATAAAATGCACAATTCAGAGGCTAGACTGGAAACCAAATTACTTCTTGATGATTATCACTGGATAAGCCATACAGAAATCTGAGTATTTTATCTTGCGTCAACGACTTAGTACCCACTAGATGAACCGAAAGACGACAGCCATCTTCCAAAATTACGGCCAATATCTTGATAATATTTCATAGGATTTTTATAATAATCTTTAGACGCTTTCCCCATTTGATAATTAAAGGAATCAAAATCACTCTGATGATCTCTCTTCAAGAAATCAACAAATTTATCACCAAAGGTTTTCTGACCAGGGATCATACCATTAGTACTAAAGAACGTATGTTCAGCGTCTCCACTATAAACTAAGAATGCCTTTAATACGGCGTTGACAAGTTTTACTGTTGTATCTTCAAGATTCTTTTGGTCTTCGCTTATATATGTTCCAGACTTTGCTTGTTCGAATGCGGGACCTGTGTATGGCTCTGCATAACCAGGCACGAAAGCTATTAAGCCGATGTATACCACAAAAAAAACAGTAACTGCTATCGGTGACATCGATTGTCTCATAAATTGTCCATCCTCCACTTTGTTTTTATCTTTTATCTGTACGTGTTTAGCTCAGGCCAATCTCTTAGAATTCCACCCCATTGAATATTATTCCGACAGCAGAAAAATTAAGTAATATAAAGATAATATTGTTCAATT
>JGI20214J51650_10002071_pt1 | contig 12694 bp, 11 predicted proteins | sample WetSurMetagenome_FD_51650 | JGI IMG/M metagenome (IMG submission 51650)
GGTTTTGTCCAGCGCCCTCTACGGAACCATGAGCGGTTCCACAGTGGCCAATGTATATGCTACAGGCAGCTTCACGATTCCCCTCATGAAACGAAGCGGCTTTTCACCAAAGGAATCCGCCGCCATTGAGGCGATCGCAGGCACGGGGGGGCAAATCATGCCTCCGGTCATGGGAGCAGGGTCCTTCATCATGGCGGAGATTACGGGCATCCCTTATTTCAAGATCATCACCCTGGCCGTCATCCCTGCACTGCTCTACTACCTGGGGGTTTTTTGCATGGTTCACTTCGTCTCCATCAAGCGAGGGATCAGCGCCGTCCCTCGTGAGGAACGGCCATCCGCAAAGACCATTCTGTGTCGATCCTACTATTTCATCCCCTTCATCTCCGTCATCGCACTGCTCGCATACGGGTACTCTCCTGCTAAGGCGGCATTCCATTCTATATGGATCTCCCTTGTTCTGAGCTTCTTCAACAGGCGAACATGGCTTACCCCCAGGAAATTCCTGGACACCATGTCACAAGCCATGGTCAACGCTGCTTTGATTGCAGCCGTCCTCGCTGGCTCAGGTATGATCGTGGGCACTCTGACCCGGACCGGGGTGGCTCTCTCGTTCGGATCCATGTTCCTGCAAGCCTCCATGGGGAACCTCTTGCTGGCCATGATCCTTGTGTTTCTGGTGGTCAGCGTCATTGGGACAGGGATTCCTACCACGGCTTCCTACATCATTGCCGTCACCGTCGGCGCCCACGCGATGACAGATCTTGGGGTTCCGCTGATTGCAGCCCACCTCTTTGTCTTCTACTATGCGGTGCTCTCAGACCTGACTCCGCCTGATGCCGTGACGGCCTTTGCAGCGGCCAACCTTTCCGGCTCGGAACCGATGGCCACCGGAGTGGAGGCCTTCCGGCTGGGCATCGCCGGTTTTCTCGTCCCTTTTGCCTTCGTCTACCAGCCGGCGCTTCTCCTCAACGGCTCTGCTCTTTCTATAGTGGCGAGCTTTGCCCTCACTTGTGTCGGAGTGGTCTTTCTGGCCGGGGGTGTCATCGGCCATCTATCAGGCCGTCTGTCTCTNCTGCAACGCTGTCTGCTGATCGCAGCGTCATGTTTTCTGGTTTTCCCATCCGTGACCCGGGCCATCCTCGGATTGATCGTCGGATTTTCCGTTTTCTTTTGGTCCCGACATCAGAACCGTGCTTCTCATCCCCAAGGGCCGGCGCTCACCCCATAGTTCAATAAAGNTTCTTGTTCCCGCCGGTCAATTCTTCTAAGATTAGGTTTGTTGATGTTTCCCTTCCCTGTTCCGTACAGTGGAATCCTCGAAGAGGAGCNCTAACGAATCGATTGGAGGATCGAGTCCTTGTTCCCGTCAAAGGCTGACGTTGTCGTCATTGGAGGAGGAGTGATCGGTTCTTCCGCGGCCTACCATCTTTCAAAGCGAAAGATGTCCGTCGTCCTTCTGGAAAAAGGGGGNCTTGTCTCGGGAACCTCCGGCGCGTGTGACGGCCTGGTCTATCTTCAGTCCAAGAGACCCGGCGCCCATTTGAAACTGGCGATGGAGAGCAGAAAACGGTTCGATTCCCTTGAGCAGGAGCTGGGCCGGGATATCGAGTTCAGAGCTCACGGAGGAATGATCGTTATAGAAACACAAGAAGAACTCGATGCCATGCGCCTTTTTGCGGAGGACCAGAAGGAGAGCGGACTTGAAGTCACCCTTCTCGAGGGAAAACAGGCAAGAGAACTGGAGCCCTCTCTGTCAGAAGGGATTCTGGGTTGCACCTATTCCCCGCTGGACGGCCAGGTGAACCCTATTGCTCTTGCCCTCGCCTTTCTGCGGAGGGCCAAGGAAAGCGGCGCGAAGATCTTTCCGCACACCGGGGTCACAGGCTTCGGCCTCCAGAGCGATCGGATCATCCATGTGAAAACGGCCGCAGGGACCATTGAAACGGAAAAGGTTGTGAACGCGGCCGGCGTGCACGCGCCGGAAATCGGCCGGATGCTCGGGGTGGAGATTCCGATCAAGCCCCGACGAGGCCAGCTCGTGGTGACGGAAGCCTATGCTCCCCTGCTTCAGCGCGGCCTTCTTTCTGCAAAATATATTGCCGCCAAATACAACCCCGCCCTTGCTGAAACCGGGGAACTCGGCATCTCCATCGAACAGACCAAGAACGGAGGGTTTCTTCTCGGATCAACACGGGAGTTCGTCGGCTTCGACAGAAGGACCACGTGGAGTGCGGTGCAAAGGATTGCGGTGCAAACATCGAGACTCCTCCCTGCGCTGCGAGATTTCCGGGTGATCAGGACGTTTGCAGGTCTCAGACCCTCCACTCCTGACGGCCTTCCCATACTCGGGCCTGTCCCCAACGTCGAGGGCCTGTTCATCGCTGCCGGGCACGAGGGGGACGGAATCGCCCTGTCGCCGATCACCGGCCAAATCATTGCGGAGTGGATTGCGGAGGGATCACCGGGCATGGACGTATCTCCCTTCAGTGTAGAAAGGTTCTCTGTGCTCCAGCATTGAAAATAGGCGATCCGCCCTCCGGGTTGACAAGCCTGTTGCAATGTCGGCCTTGATAAGTTAATCTCTAGCAGGATGCGGACAAAGCACCTGCTCGCAGGTTGCTCAAAAACGCTCAGATACAAGGCGTCCGACAATCTTTATCCGCCTCCGGCGGGCCGAGGAGTGAGACGTACAGTCGAGTACGTCGCAACGACGAGGGGTGAGGGCAACGCCGCCCTTCGACGTTGCTCAGGGCCATGAGCCTGTCGAATGGTAGATGGGCGGTTTTCAGCAACCTGCTGGCTCAAGAATCGTTTCAATAACATCCAATCTTCAAAAGGAGTGGCTTATGACACGGGAGGTCAGTTCCGACACTCAGGAGATTTTTGGCGAGATGCAGGAGGATCTGGCCAGGCAAAAAGCCAGCGTGCGCCGCAATAAAAACCCGCAGGATTCTAATTCTTCAGGGAAATCCACGCTGCTCTGGGGCGTAATGGGGATCATTCTTATCCTCCTGCTTGTGCTGCTTTTCAGAGGAGGAGACAAGGCGGTAACAGAAGAGCTGAACGCCCTCAAAGTCCGTGTGGAGCAGATGGAAAAAAAGACGGCGGCCTTTGAATCCGCGGCAAAGAAAGCGGACACTCTGGACGGCCAGATCAGGGGCCTTCAGCAATCGGTCTCCAAGATGGAGGGGGTTCAACGATCCTTGGCCGAGCGCATCGACAAGCTTGCCCAGCATGCGGATAAACCGGGAGCGGCCCAACCCACCCAAAAGAAACCGGGGGCTCAGGCAAAGGTTCATGAAGTCAAGCCCGGAGAGACCATCTTCAGCATTGCCAAGAAATACAATATCTCTGCGGACCAGCTTCTCAAACTCAACAACATGACCAAGAAGGACTCGATTCAAGCAGGCCAGAAGCTGGTGGTCGCTCCGTAATGCCCATGATCCTCGACTTCAACGGGAAAGCCCTGCACGTTCTGGAACCTGAGCCGAAAGGAACGGAAAAGGACCCTTCTCTCCTTTTCATCCACGGGGCAGGCGGAACAGGAGAAATCTGGGAACAGCAGGTGGCCTTTTTCAGGGATAAGCATCCCCTATTTCGGCTGGATCTTCCGGGCCATGGAGGCTCAGACCCTCGGGGAGAGGAGCGGATCNGCTCTTACGCGGAGTGGATTCGGTTGGGCTTGGAAAAACTCTTCGCTCAGAGGCCTTTTGTCCTGGTGGGCCACTCCATGGGCGGTGCGGTTGTCCTGGAGCTTGCCCTCGACCCCCCAGAGCGCCTTAAGGGAATTGTCGTGGTGGGATCAGGGGCAAAGCTGGCCGTCACCCGCGCGATCTTCAAGATGTTGAGCGAGAATCCGGAAGCTTTCTTTGAAAGCATCGACCAGTTCGCCTTTTCTTCAGCGGCTCCCAAGAGCTTGAGGGAGCGCTTTATTCATGTGACAAGACAGTGCCAGCCCTCTGTGATATTCAATGATTTTCAGGCCTGTGATCATTTCGATATCCGGAATCGAGTCTCCGAGATCAAAATTCCAACCCTTGTCCTGTGCGGGGAGGAGGACCAGTTGACCCCGGTCAAGTATTCCAGATATCTCCATGAAAACATCGCCGCCTCCCGCCTCGTCCTCATCCCGAATGCTGGGCACATGGTGATGGTTGAGCAGCCGGACCTCTTCAATCGAGCCATCACGTCCTTTCTGGACACCTTGGGAATCTGAACTTACTTCAAAGCCTTTTCAAGGTATTCTGCGCCCGATTCGATGAAAACAGATCGTCTCACTTGCTTTTAGCTTCCGAATCATTTAAACATTTCTTCGTCGCCCCTTGATCTCAAAGACGATGCCCGGAGCCTCTGTCAGAGAGGGCGATGAAAACCCACAAAGATTAAGGAAAGGTGGTTCTGCGCATGAGAAGATGGATTCTTGTTTTAGTGCTTTTGCTTTTTGTAGTGGCCCCCGCGCACGGAAGAACAGCGCCGCAAAAAAAGGCTCGCCCTCAGAGCCCGGCATCTCAGGCCCAGACCAAGGAGACACAGAATCAGGAAGAGCCCTACAAAGCGTATGTCGTTGTGGAAGCCAGCACCGGTAAGGTCATCGAGGGAGCCAATACCCATCTCCGCTGGCCCCCTGCCAGCATTACAAAGCTCATGGTTTCTTTACTGGTCATGGAGAAGCTCGCCGCCAATGAGATCAAGCTGACGGACACGATCACGGCTTCCCGCGACGCTTCGAAAATGGGAGGGAGTCAGGTTTTTCTTAAAGAGGGAGAGACCTTCACTTTGGAAGAATTGATGAAGGCCATGCTCATCGCTTCTGCCAACGATGCCGCGTATGCCATTGCAGAGTTCATCGCAGGTAGCAAAGACAAATGCGTGGACCTGATGAACGAAAAGGCCAAGGCCCTCGGCATGAACGACACCGAGTTTCGCTCAGTCCACGGCCTGCCCCCATCCAAGGGAGAGGAAGAGGACCTCACGTCCCCTGAGGATCTTGCGACCCTGGCGCGGCAGCTTTTGAAATACCGTAAACTGCTGGAATGGACTTCAGCGAGAAGTGAGCCCTTCAGAGACAGTACGCTTGTCATGATCAATCACAATAAATTGCTCGGAAGGATGTCTTCCATCGACGGACTCAAAACCGGCTTTTACAAAAAATGCGGATACAACATCGTGGCCACGGCCAGGAAAGGAGACCTCAGGCTGATTGTCGTGGTCATGGGAAGCCCGTCGGTAAAAGTCCGGGATGATGTGGTCGAAGAAAAAGTGAAGAAATACTTGCCCCTCTACGAGATGGTCCCTATCGTCAAGAAAGGAGAAACCATTGACCGGGAAATCGTCTTGACCGAGGCGACTCAACGAAAAATGAAAGGGATCACGAGCGAGGGTTTCTCCTATCCCATGCTGATCAAGAAGAAGAGCGCCATCAAGAAAGAAATCAACCTGACTGAGAAGCTCGGCGGTGAAATCAGGCAGGGGCAGAAGCTGGGAGAACTGGTTGTGAAGCTCGAGGAGGAGGTGATCGGCAAGGTGGACATTGTTTCCCCTGCAGCCATACCCAAAGCAGGTTTTTTCACTCGTCTGCTCAGAAAGTTCGGAATCACCCTGTGAAAAGTTCTTTTGCCCTGTGGCTTTCTTTTTTCTTGTTGCTGAGCCTGGCCTTCCTTTCTCCTGCCTTTTCCCAGGCGCCCCCATCCTATGCCGGCTGGCAAGCCTTCGAGAGAAAGGTGCGCGACGGAGCGATCTCGCACCAGGAAGGAGAAAAAGCCGTTGCCGAGTGGGCGGAAAGGTTGGAGAGAGGGTTTCTCTACACTCAATTCCAAAAGGACACGACCTTCCCCCTTCAGGGCTACTCGGTCAAAGATGTAGGGGGTAAAAACGGCGACGGCTACAGGCCGGAAGGGTATCGGTTTCTCGATGGAAACAAGCACCGCGGCCATCCGGCTCAGGATATTTTTGTGAGGGATCGCGATCAGGACGGGTTTGATGATCTCACGGGAAAACGTGTGCCTGTGCTGGCCCTTGCAGAGGGCACTGTCCTGTCCACTTTCTCCGACTGGAAAAAGACCGATCCGTCATGCGAAATCAGGGGAGGCAGCTATGTATGGATCTACCATCCGGCCCTCAGGGCTTTCTCCTATTACGCCCACCTCGAAACGATTTTCGTGCGCCCGGGGGACAGAATTGAAGGAGGAAAGCCCATTGCCACCTTGGGCCGGTCGGGGAAGAATGCATGCCTTCCCCGCTCGCCGACCCATCTTCATTTGATGATTCTCTCCTCCGGCAATATGGAACCTTTGAATCCCTTCCCTATTCTCGAGTCCTCCAGCCGTCACTGAATCCTGAGTCTCACGGAAATGCCCGTCAGGCAATTGTCCGCACGATGTGTGTCAACAAACGATCACTTTACACAGAGAATTTTTTCTGATAAAATCCTTCTTGACATATGGGATTCGGTCAAATAAGGTTCGCAGTACTTGAANAGACCCGTGCTCATTTGCTCATGAAAAAAACATCCTACAAGAGACTCAGCCGGATCNTATCTTTGGTCTTCAGCTTCATGCTGGTTGGTCTGTTCGCCCATCACGCTGACGCCAAGCAGAAATCTTCTAAGCGGTCGCCCACTTCTTCTCCCCAGCCCCAGAAGACTCAAACTCTGCCGCAAGTATCGGAAGAAAAGCTTCAGGAAGAGAAAATCCAAGAGGAAATGGAAAAATACCTTGGGGTCCGCTACAAGAGGGGCGGAAACAGCACACAGGGTTTTGACTGCTCGGGGTTCGTCAAGCAGATTTACAGCGAGGTTTTCGGCATAGACCTTCCCCACCAGTCATCGGAGCAGAATCGGTCCAGCATTCTCGCACCAGTCTCCTCTGATGAGCTCAAAACCGGGGACCTGGTGTTCTTCTCTGCAGGCCGCAATAGGAAAGGGATCAANCACGTCGGCATGTATCTGGCGGATGGGAAATTCATCCACTCGGCCAGGACAAAAGGCGTCGCGATTTCGAGCCTTGAAGATAGTCACTGGAAAGCCCGCCTGGTCTCCAGCAAGCGCCTTGCGGACCGGGACAATGTCATGGCAGGCCTGGAATCTAAGACCGTATTCGGACTTGGGACGGCTCCTGACGAGAAAAGTCTCTTCTCCTTCCAAGTGGCCTCGTCCCAGCTTTCATTTGAATCTGCGTCTAAGATTCATAACGAACTGCTTCAGTTTTCGCAGGACGGCTACTACCGCACAGAGTTCAACTTTATGAAGGGATTGTGGGTTGACTCATGGAGTGCCCGACTCACCGCTTTCAGAGAACATTTCGCTCTGTCCCAGCAAGATCCTTTCTTCGCCCCTCGTCCTATCTTGGGGGGATCGGATCTCTCCTACAGCCCCTTTTCGACGAATTACACCCAGGGCCTGAGAGTGGCCAGCGACATCCGGCCTAACGAGTGGATGAGAGTTTCCCCGTCCGTGACTTACTTCGACTACGGCCCCGGAATCGATCTCTCTGAACAGCCCAAGGTCGCTCTTGGTCTTGACTTCAACCTGATCTCCTCTTCCGAGGGTTGGTCCCTTTCCACCGGCTTCCAGTATCCTCTGTCACGATACGCCTCCACCCGCCTTTCGGAAAACGAAACCTTGGACAATCGCATCATCGACATGAGTCTCACCTTTCGCCAGTGGCTGACCGATCACGTCCAGTTCTCCGTGACAGGCGAGCGCTTTTACAAATACTCCTACGGATCCAAGGGAACGCCGGACGGACTGGACTTTGACGATCACCAGGTTTCCTTCGCCCTCCATTTCTTCTACTAATTGTTGCTGATGAGAATCCGGCCTTTCCTGTTGCGACCTTCACGGTGTGTGTGATTATTGTCACTGTTCCGGCAACGGATGTAGACACCCCCCACGCCATCATCTTTCCGGCTTCCCTCCTGAACTTTGCAGAATTCCAGCTAGATACAGCTTTCGAACAAGAATTCTAGCATCTGGCATGCCTGTTGCTGAGATAGGCAGAGATATCTTTTGTAAAGGCCAGAGACTCTTGCTCCCACCCTATTAACCCTCTTTAGAGAGGATTCCAATGAGTGCNTCCAACCCGTTTCTCCAAAGAGCCCTCAGGTTTTGTGAGGTGTGCGGCCTTTTCGTCGGCAACATGAACGTGAAGGAATGGGATCAGGTCAGCCACCTGTGCAAAGACTGCGACGAAGCTTATGGCAATCCCCGGATGATCCTGATGAACAATGGTATAGAACCCTGGAAGATCCAACCCATGGCCAAGTGAAGCCCTCCACGCTTCTCCGCTCAGCGCCCTTTCCCCCAACCCTTACGTTTCTCCTTGACGCGTAAGGCTGCAATCCCCTATACTCCGTCCCGTTTGAAATGCGTTCGGTTATGAGGCCGGCTACTCAAAAACTACAAACAAATCAAGGAGGTGCTCCATGAAAAAACTGTTTGGTGCGTGTGTGGCGGTCCTGTTCCTGATGGGCGCGGTGGCTTCGGCCAGCGCGGCCGACAACCTGGTTCTGGCCACCGGCGGAACTGCCGGGACCTATTACCCCTTTGGCGGCGCCATGGCCAAGATCTGGAACTCCAAAATCAAAGACATGAACGTCACGGCCCAGACCTCCGGGGCTTCGGCCGAGAACGTCCGTCTGGTCAACAAGAAAGAAGTCGAGCTTGCCCTGGTGCAGAGCGACACGCTGGATTTCGCCTTCAACGCGACGGAGGCTTTCAAGGAACCCCTCAAGGGCATGAGCGCCGTTGCGGTCCTCTATCCTGAAATCATCCAGGTGGTCGTCGGTGCCGCAAGCCCGATCAAATCCGTCGCCGACCTCAAGGGCAAGAAGGTGGGCGTGGGCGCGCCGGGCAGCGGCACCGAGGCTAACTTCCGGCAGCTCCTCGACGCGTACGGCATGAAGAAAGAGGATGTGAACGCCCAGTACCTTTCCTTCGCCGAGAGTGCTGAAGCGTACAAGGACAAGCACATCGATGCATTCATCGTCACCGCGGGCATCCCCAACGCAGGCATTATGGACGTGGCCACTCAGAACGAAATCCGAATTCTGGAAATCCCGGCCGATGTAGCGGCCAAGCTGACCCAGAAATATCCCTTCCTGGCAGCGGTCAAAATCCCAGCCAACACGTACAAAGGCCAGACCGCGGAANTATCCACTGTGGCGGTGAATGCGGTGCTCATCGCCGGCGCCGGCCTCAGCGAGGCCATCGTCTACAACCTGACCAAGGCCCTCTTCGAGAACCAGGCTGAGCTTGCTGCAGCGCATGCCAAGGGCAAGGAGCTTAACATTCAGTACGCGGTGAAGGGCGTTTCCATCCCCTTCCACCCGGGTGCCGTGAAGTATTACAAAGAAAAAGGTCTGATGAAATAATGCCAACGCAACGGGTTGTTTCCTGAGGGTTCTCCTTGTAGAGACCCCTTGTGCAGGGAAAGCAAGCGGCGTTTGCACTCCCAAAAACAACAGGAGTCGGTACAGGAGGTTCCGGATCGCAGGGGCCTGGGGATGGATTGAAATGGCTTTCATGCTGGATTTCGCTTCCTCAGGCCCCCTGCTTTTTGTTACGTATTTCAGATGAGCCGTCGTCTGATCGCATCTTTCATCGTCGCCAGTGCGGGCGTCATGGCTGCCTTTCTGCTCTGGCCCATGGTTCCTGTGCTTGAAATCGTCGACGGCCAAAGCGGGCGTAGGGCATTTTGCACCCGCGCACGGCCGGGCGATGAGTTCGTGCTCTCCTTTGTCCACTCCGTGAACCACCGGCCTGTCTATGACACTCTGCGGGTGGAGGCCGATCACCTGGTCATCGTCCGGTCGCGGTTTGACTCTTTCGGCGCCGGCATGCCGGAGGTCTCCACGCAGGACGGCACCCTGACCATAGCCCAGGACGGTTGGCTGGAATGGACCGTGAACAGGCCCACCCCCGAAATCACCGTTCGAGTAGGCCGGGTGGCTGATCACACCGTGCATTACAAGGGGCGCGACATTCGACTCTCGGATCTGTCGGAGCCGGGAAGCGCCTTGACTCTGCGCGTTCGAAAATCACGATGGCTCGACCTCATGATCAACAGGTGCATCCCATGAGCGAAAATGAAAAAGACCTGGAAAAAACCGGTGTCCTGACCACCACGATGAAAGGAGTCGAGGCTGTCTCCAAGGAAGAGATCGAAAAGATCCTCCAGAAGGTCGACAAGGAAGCCACGGCACGAAAGCTGCTCGGAACCTCACGCTGGATCGTCTATCTCATCGGTGTGTCCTGGTCCATTTTTCAGGTGTATACCGCGGCCTTCGGCCTTTTCCCTGCCCAGCTCCAGCGTTCCGTCCACCTGGCCTATGCGTTTGTGCTGACTTTCCTGCTTTTCCCGGCGCGTTCCGGCAGCGGCTCCAATCGCCTGAGCGGGCTCAACTGGGCGCTGGTCGCCTTTGCCGGTTACATCGGTTTGTACATGGCGTTGAACTATGTCCGGATCATGGAGGCCGGTGGGGATTATTCCCGGATGGATTATATCGCTGCGGGCTGCGGCATCCTGCTGACGCTGGAGGCGGCGAGGCGGGTCGTGGGCCTGCCGATCGTCTGTCTGGCGGCCTTCTTTATCGTCTACACCTATTTCGGGGCCTATTTCCCGGGCTTCATGGCGCACCGAGGCTATTCGCTCGAGCGCATCGCCTCGCACATGTACCTGACCACCGAAGGCATTCTCGGCATTCCCCTGGGCGTCGCGGCGACGTTCATCTACCTCTTCATCCTTTTCGGCTCTTTCCGGGAAAAATCCGGTCTCGGCCAGCTCTTCATCGACATCTCCAACGCCGTGGCAGGTTGGGCCTCAGGCGGACCGGCCAAGATGGCCGTTGTGACGAGCGCGCTGGAGGGGATGGTATCCGGCAGCTCCGTAGCCAACACCGTCGAATCCGGAAGCCTCACCATCCCCATGATGAAGCGCCTGGGCTACCGGCCCGAGTTTGCGGCGGCGGTGGAAGCATCCTCCTCCACGGGAGGCCAGATCATGCCGCCCATCATGGGCGCTGCCGCCTTTATCATGGCCGAGTTCCTGAGCGTGCCCTACCTGGACATCGCCAAAGCGGCCGCTATCCCGGCCTGTCTCTATTTCTTCGGCGTGTTCATGGAGGTCCACTTCGAGGCCAAGCGCTGCAACCTGCGGGGCTTGAGCCGCGACGAGCTGCCCAAGTTCGGCGATGTGATGCGGGAAAGGGGGCACCTGTTCGTTCCCCTCTTTGCGATCATTCTCTTTCTTTCTGTGGGATTTACGCCGCTCTACGCTGCGCTCATGGGCCTGGTGACCTGCATCATTGCAGGCGCCTTGAAAAAGGCCACCCGGATGAGCTTTCGGGAAATAGCGGACGGTTTCGAGCTCGGGGCTCGCAATGCCATCGGTGTGGCCTTGGCCTGCGCTTCGGCGGGGATCATTATCGGGGCCATCACACTTACCGGTTTGGGTCTCAAGCTGGGCAACGGGCTGGTAGAACTGGCCGGAGGCAATCTCATGGTGACTCTCATTTTCACCATGATCACCTCGCTCATTCTCGGAATGGGCGTGCCGACCACCGCCAACTACATCATCACCTCCACTATCGCTGCCCCAGCCCTGATCCAACTCGGGGTGCACCCGCTGGCGGCCCACCTGTTTGTCTTCTATTTCGGGATTGTTGCCGACATCACGCCGCCGGTTGCCTTGGCCGCTTACGCAGGCTCCGGCATCGCCAAGTCCAACCCTTTGAAGACGGGCATAACAGCCACCAAACTGGCGATCGGCGCTTTTCTGACGCCCTACATTTTTGTCATGAATCCCTCGATGCTCTGGATCAATACAACATGGCACTCGATGATTCAGACCCTGATCACGTCGTGTGCGGGGATGACGGCGATCGGCGCGGCCATGATCGGATTTTTCGTGGCACCCATGAATTGGATTGAGCGGATATTCTTTGTTGTGGGCGGTCTCATGCTCGTGGACCCCGGAACGATAACCGACCTCATCGGCATCGGTGTACTGGCCCTGTGCGTAGCTAACCAATACCGAAAGAAAAAGGCAGGGATCGTGAGCACCGCAACGGCTGCAGACGCCTGAACCTATTTCTTCCCTCTGTTCTTGATGGCGGTGTAAAGGTTCTGAAAGGTGCCGATCACCACGGCAGCCAGCACGCCGAAGATCGCAGCTCTGATAATCCAATCGGTGATGTCCATATCAGGCACTGCCTCCTTTTCCAGCCTATCTCCCTCTATCCGACAACCCAAAATTCCTCTCCACCTTGAGGGGGAGAGGCTAGGTGAGGGGGTGTTGACAAAAGGGAGTTGTCGGGCAGCCTCTTGTCCCTCTACCCAATCGTCAGGAAGGGCAGTTGGGACTGAGACTAAATACCTCGTCAAGCCGGCAAGAAAGAGGGCAAGCGCTTTTTCACTTGCCCTGCCAAGTTCTATGGTGCCGGAGGTCGGAATCGAACCGACATGGTACTAAGTACCACTGGATTTTGAGTCCAGCGCGTCTACCAATTTCACCACTCCGGCACAGTGAAGAAATTTGATTATACGGAGAATATTTTGGGCCTGTCAATATCATATTGACAGGCCCAAAAGGGGTTGTTATTATTTTTTCGTAATTTTCTGGGGCTGTAGCTCAGTTGGGAGAGCGCATGAATGGCATTCATGAGGCCGTCGGTTCGATCCCGTCCAGCTCCACCA
>JGI20214J51650_10002072_pt1 | contig 12692 bp, 8 predicted proteins | sample WetSurMetagenome_FD_51650 | JGI IMG/M metagenome (IMG submission 51650)
GCGTGGATAAAACAGGGACCTTGACTCAAAATAAAATGATGTTAAGTTCTCTTTTTTGTGATGATAAATTCTATGATGTTCAGCAAAATGGGACAAAGCCGTTACCTGAGTGTTTCCATGATCTCCTGGAGTTCGGATACCTCGCAAGTCAGCGGGATCCCTTTGACCCTATTGAAAAGGAAATTAAGAACACCACTGAAAAGTTTCTGCACAAGACGGAACATATTCATGACCAGTGGAAATTGATCCGCGAATATCCTCTCTCTAAACATTTACTGGCGTTATCCCATGTCTGGGAATCTTCAGATAAACAGAAACATGTCGTTGCCGCCAAAGGTGCACCAGAGGCGATAGCGGACCTGTGTCATTTTACCAAAGATCAAACAAAAGAACTNCTTGTCCATGTCAAAGAAATGACCGACACTGGCCTNCGGGTCCTCGGGGTTGCCCGATCAAGCAACAAAGAGGACACCTTACCGGAAAAACAGCANGACTTTGAATTCGAGTTCGTCGGGCTGCTCGGGTTTGTCGACCCGGTGCGAACCACCGTTGCCCCTTCGTTGAAAGAATGTTACGCTGCAGGCATACGAATGATTATGATCACAGGTGATTACCCAGGGACCGCGCAGCATATCGCCCGACAGATAGGTCTGAAGAACCCTGATGCGTTNATCACCGGCCCGCAGCTCACACAGATGAGTCAGGATGAGCTTCGTGAGAAGATCAAGACCGTCAATATTTTTGCTCGTGTCGTACCTGAGCAGAAACTCGCAATCGTAGATGCCCTAAAGGCAAACGGTGAGATCGTTGCGATGACCGGAGATGGTGTGAATGATGCTCCTGCTTTGAAATCATCACATATTGGGGTTGCGATGGGCGAGCGAGGAACCGATGTCGCCCGTGAGTCCTCCGCAATCGTGCTGCTTAACGATGATTTCTCATCAATTGTGCATGCCGTGAGACTGGGACGAAGGATTTTTGATAATCTGCGGAAATCCATTAGCTATATTTTTTCTGTGCACGTCCCTATCGCAGGAATGGCTCTCATCCCGGTTCTTATGGGATGGCCACTGGTTTTATTACCTGCTCATATCGCTTTTCTTGAATTGATTATTGATCCAGCGTGCTCGACGGTTTTCGAAGCTGAAACCGAAGAGAAAAACATCATGAGTCGTCCCCCTAGAAACCTTAAGGAACGGTTGTTTGGACGAAAGAATTTCCTCTACAGTTTTCTGCAAGGACTCAGTGTCCTGGTTGCGGTGGTCTTCGTATTCTACTGGTTTTACCAGGGGGTTTCAGCGAATGAAGACGCAGCCCGAACGCTCTCCTTTGCCACCTTGGTCATTGCCAATATCATGCTTATCATCGTGAATCTCTCTGGATCACGCAGTTTGATAAAAACAATCTACTCAAAGAACAAAGCACTCTGGTTAGTTGCAGCGGGTGCGATGCTGAGTCTTATATTGATCCTCCTAGTTCCGCTTCTCCAAGGTCTCTTCCATTTTTCACCGATACCCCTAACCGATTTTTGTATTGCCGGGGTTGTTGGGATTGCTGCGGTCTCATGGTTTAAATTGATTGATCTGGTTAAGAGAAAAAGACACAAAAAACCAGCCTAGAACATCTGAAATAGTGTTCCTCTTAACATTTAAAAGCTTTTGTGTGTTTCCCAAAGAACAATGAACTACGAAACCCTTCAGATCACCATTGACGACCGTGTCGCGTCTATTACGCTGAACCGTCCAGAGCGATTGAACTCTTTTGACATGAAACTTGGCCATGAGCTCTACGATGCGCTCCAGAGCGTCGCCCAGAATAATGAAATACGGGCGGTGGTGCTTCGGGGGACAGGCAAAGGGTTCTGTGGCGGCGGGGATGTCAAAGAAATGCATGCGGCCAAGGATAAACCACGGTTCCTGCGGGATTTGACCAGGGCGATCCATCGCTGTGTCATTGAGATACGGACCATGGAAAAACCGGTGATCGCTGCGGTGAATGGTGCTGCGTTTGGTGCAGGACTGTCTCTTGCCCTTGCCTGTGATATGATTGTCGCGGTAAAGGATGCTAAGATGAGTACAGCGTTCATCGGTATCGGCCTTGCTCCTGGATGCGGGACGCAGTTTGTCACAAAATTGATCGGCTATCAACGGGCCTGTGAATATATCTTGACGTCAAAGACGTTTACCGCTGAGGACGGCTATCGTCTTGGCATGATCAACAAAGTCGTAGATGCAGAATCACTCGATGCTGCTGTTGAGGAAATCGTGTCTGCGTTTCGATCACTTCCACCTATCGCGGTCGGAAAGGCTAAGTTGCTGATTAATAAAGGTTTGGATAACGATATGATTTCGCATCTGGAGCTTGAAAGCAAAACTGCTGCATGGTCCGCAGGGACAGAGGATTTTAACGAAGGCGTGACTGCGTTTGTGGAGAAACGCAAACCAGTGTTTAAGGGAAAATAGAGGAGAAATCGGCAATTGTCGATAAATTTATGGAAACCTTTATGTATCAAGTTCCTATGAGTGCGATACAGTACCAAGGGGAGGTAGCAGGATGAACTTTGAAACCCTTGAATATACCAAAAAAAACGATGTTGCGACCGTGGCGTTGAATCGACCAGATGTTCATAACGCAATGAATGAACAGCTAATGAACGAACTGACTCGGTGTTTTATACAACTCTNAGGTGATGATTCAATCACCGCAATTATCCTGACCGGTAACGGGAAATCCTTTTGCGCTGGAGCTGATCTTTCCTGGATGAAAAACATGGTAAATTTTTCCAAGGAAGAAAACAAGAAAGACAGTCGTCTTCTCCTTGATATGTATGAGACGATATATATGTGTCCCAAACCGGTGATCGGCCGTATTAATGGTCATGCGTTTGGTGGAGGTATTGGGCTGCTTGCCGTCTGTGACATCACTGTTACTATTCCTGAGGTGATGTTTGCTTTTAGCGAAGTTAAGCTTGGGATTATTCCTGCGGTGATTTCAACGTTTGTCGCACCACGGATGACCCCTGCGGAAATGCGTCGACTCTTTATCACTGGTGAACGATTTGATTCGATACAGGCTCATGAGATCGGACTGATTGATCTGGTCGTTCCACCTGAAAAACTTGATGATGCAGTCAACTCCTGTGTCGAACAAGTGCGCTCTTCCGGTCCAACCGCAATAAAAGAAATTAAACATCTGATTAATAATCTCATCAAAATGGATACTGAAAAATATAAGGAGTTCACGGTTGAAAAGATCTCTGAGCTTCGGGTTTCGCAGGAAGGACAGGAAGGGATCAATGCGTTCCTGGGGAAGCGAAAGCCGAACTGGAAGAGGTAACCACCATGTTTAAAAAAGTGCTTATTGCGAATCGTGGGGAGATCGCTGTCCGGATCATCAAAGCCTGTCAGGAGATGGGGATAAGGACCGTTGCCGTGTATTCAGAGGTTGATTCTCATTCACCACATGTCCAGCTTGCTGATGAATCCATTAACCTTGGCGACCCTACACCCTCAGAAAGCTACCTGAATATCGCCAAGATCATTGAGAGTGCGACACACGTTCATGCTGAGGCGATCCATCCTGGGTACGGGTTTCTTGCGGAGAACCCTGATTTTGCGAAAGCCTGCGCTGACACCGGTATCAAGTTCATCGGGCCGACCCCGGAAGTCATTCGATTGATGGGTGATAAAATCGAGGCGAAAAAGACAATTTCAGGTGCTGATGTCCCGGTGATTCCCGGCTATCATGGAGTAAAACAGGATCTTTCGACTCTTTTAAAGGAAGGCAAAAAAATTGGTTTTCCTCTGCTGGTGAAAGCGACCGCCGGTGGTGGAGGAAAAGGAATGCGTGTGGTGCACGCAGAATCTGAGCTGGAGCAATCCATCGAGAGTGCGAAGCGGGAAGCGAAATCCGCGTTTGGGAATGATTCTGTTTTCCTTGAGCAATACATCGACAGGCCGCGCCATATTGAATTTCAGATTCTTGCTGATGAGCATGGTCAAGTGATCCATCTGTTCGAGCGTGAATGCTCCATTCAGCGTCGACATCAGAAGATCATCGAGGAGACCCCCTCACCCGTGATGACACCAAAGCTCCGGGAAGCAATGGGGGACGCCGCGGTCGCTGCAGCTAGAACAGTCGGGTACACGAACGCAGGAACCATCGAGTTCATGGTTGACGGTAAACAGAATTTCTATTTCATGGAGATGAACACACGTCTGCAGGTTGAGCATCCCATAACCGAGATGACAACCGGTGTTGATCTTGCTAAATGGCAGCTTCGCATCGCCAGTGGCATGGAGTTGACCATAAAGCAAAATGATCTGGTACAACGTGGCCATGCTCTTGAATGCCGGATCTACGCAGAAGATCCCTCCAATGGTTTTCTTCCAAGTATCGGGACCCTTGAAAAAGTCGAGCTTCCGATCGGGCCTAATATCAGGAACGATACCGGTGTTGAAGCAAACTTTAAGGTTAGTCCATATTATGATCCGATGCTGGCAAAACTCACAGTGAGCAGTGAGAACCGGCAGGAAAGTATTGATAAGATGATCTGGGCACTGTCCCATTACGTGGTGTTGGGGGTTACCACGAATATTTCGTTTTTAAAGAAAGTCCTTGAGCATCCTGAGTTTAGGAAAGGGAATATCACGACTCATTTCATCAACGATTATTTCCGTGACTGGTTGGTGACCAAAGAAGGGCTTCCGCTGGATGCACTGATCGCCCTTGCCGTTTATGATTCACTGCACACCCAGCGACAAGAGGTTGTCCGATACAAAGAGGCAGACCCGCATTCCCCCTGGCAGCATGTGGGACGTTGGAGGATAGGGGTGTAGCCATGTTCATCAACTACGAGCACAATAATCATGTGTATAATATTACCGTGGAACGACGGGAGAACCAGTTTTTCATCGTCTACGATAATAACGAATACACGGTGTCAGCAACAGAACTAAAACCAGGGCAGCTTGCCATCCAGCTGGGTGACCGGGTCATTAAAAGCGTGATTTCCCAGGGTGGGGACAACAAGTTTGTCTTTATTGATGGAAGCATCTTCAAAGTAAAACGCATTGAGCTGACCGGCAGGAAAACAACAGAGAAAAAAGAAGGAGACCTGCATTCGCCGATCTCCGGGACGATCGTCGCCATCAAAGTCAGGGAAGGCTCGTTGGTGAAGAAGGACGATGTGCTGTTGGTCATCGAAGCAATGAAAATGGAATACCTGATACGAGCACCGTACGATGGGAAAGTAAAGAAGGTTCATTTTAAAGAAAAAGAGCAAATTGAGATCGGTCAGCTCACCGCTGAGATAAAAAAAGAGGTTGAATGATATGGAAGCCATTGAAAGCACGATTGATCCCTCAAGTAAGGAGTTTAAGGAAAACTTCGCGCATTATGAGAAACTCGCAAAGGATATGAAAGATAAGATCACCTCTGCGATGAAAGGGGGTGGTGATGAGGCAGTGAAGCTTCATAAATCCCGCAAGAAGATGCTAGCCCGGGAGCGTATCGACGCGCTGCTTGATGCTGAGACCCCGTTCATGGAGTTCAATACCCTGGCCGGTTTTGATATGTATGACAATAAGGCACCTGCTGCCGGTATCGTCACCGGTGTCGGGATCATCCATGGTCGGGAAGTCGTGATTGTCGCTAATGATGCGACCGTGACCGGTGGGACGTATTATCCTATCACGGTTAAGAAACATCTGCGTGCTCAGGAGATCGCCCTGGAAAACAACCTGCCCTGTATCTATCTGGTCGACTCCGGGGGTGCGTTTCTGCCGATGCAGGATGAGGTGTTCCCTGATCGAGAACATTTCGGCAGGATATTCTATAATCAAGCCAAGATGTCGTCGCTGAGAATTCCGCAGATTGCAGTCGTCATGGGTTCCTGTACTGCTGGTGGTGCGTATGTGCCTGCGATGTCTGATGAAACTATCATCGTGAAAGGAACCGGGACTATTTTTTTAGGTGGTCCGCCCTTGGTGAAAGCAGCGACTGGTGAAGAGGTCACCGCTGAGCAGCTAGGGGGTGCTGATGTGCATTGTCGTGAAAGCGGGGTTACTGATCATTATGCGTTGGATGACCATGATGCGATACGGATAAGCCGCAATATTGTGGAGAACCTCAACCGGCCTGAAAAAACGCATCTGGATATCAAAAAACCTGAGGAGCCAGTCTATGACATTAAGGAAATCTACGGGATTTTATCAAAAGACCCGCGCCAGCCCTTTGAAGTCAGGGAGATCGTCGCCCGTATCGTTGATGGCTCACGGTTCCATGAGTTCAAGGCATTGTACGGCACAACATTGGTTTGTGGGTTTGCTCGGATCATGGGTTACCCGGTGGGGATCCTTGCTAACAATGGGGTGCTATTTTCTGAGTCGGCGTTGAAAGGGACTCATTTCATTGAGTTGTGTTGTCAACGGAAGATACCGTTGGTCTTCTTGCAGAACATCACTGGGTTTATGGTCGGCAGGAAATACGAGTCTGGCGGTATAGCTAAAGATGGAGCAAAAATGGTCACCGCAGTGACCTGTGCGCAGGTNCCGAAGTTCACGGTGATCATCGGTGGGTCGTTTGGTGCCGGGAACTACGGGATGTGCGGCAGGGCGTATGGTCCGCGGCAGCTGTGGATGTGGCCAAACGCACGTATCTCGGTGATGGGTGGTCAGCAGGCAGCAACCGTGCTTCTGACCGTAAAACGGGATCAGCTCTGGAGAAAAGGAATAGAAATGACCAAGAAAGAGGAACGGGAACTGACCGATCCGATCCTGAAAAAATATGAAGCTGAAGGCAACCCGTATTATAGTACTGCCCGCATCTGGGATGACGGGATTATCGACCCGGTTGATACTCGACTGGTCCTTGGCCTGGGAATATCTGCGTCGTTGAACGCCCCGATCCCTGATTGGAAGCCTGGTGTCTTCCGGATGTAAAGCAGAGTATGTTGGTTTTGTTATGAACTATGATGTGGTCGTTGTCGGTGCCGGGCCTGCAGGGTCTACTGCTGCGAAATATCTTGCTGAAAAAGGTGTCAGCGTTCTGGTTTTGGACAAAGCTCGGTTCCCTCGTGAGAAGGCCTGCGGTGGTGGTCTACCGACTCGCGTGCAGAAACGGTTTCCCTACATCGAACCCTTTATCGATTCGGTATCATACGGGAGTATCACGTATTCGTCTTCCCTTCGATACAAACTTGATCTGATCAGGGAAAAACCCTTGCTCATGATGGTGCTTCGAAAGGATTTTGACCATGGACTGTTGAATCTAGCGGTCCAGGCTGGAGCGGTGTTTCAGGGTGGTAAATCAGTCGTCGATGTGGTCGTGCAGAAAGACAAGGTATCGGTGATGTTGGACGATGGACAAACCATCGAAACCCAAATGGTCGTTGGCTGCGATGGGATGCGCAGTGTGGTTGCAGAGAAAACAAATCTGTGTAAAAAGCTTGAAGTCCTTTGTGTCGCACTGGTGCAGGAACAGCCGATGACGCCAAAGCAGCTGACGACGTTCTTTACGAAGAAACGTCTGATCCACCTGTTCATCAAAGCTCATGGGGTCGCTGGGTACGCCTGGGTGTTTCCTAAGAAAAACTATGTGAATGTAGGGATCGGTGAGTTCCAGTCCGCTCTCTCAAAAACTAAACCGAAAATCCCGCTGAAAGAAACCTATGAGGCGTTCATTGTTCAGCTAAAGGGGCAGAGGATATTGCCTGAGGATTTCCCCGTTGAAAATCTGAGGGGGGCCACACTTCCGATCTTTCCGCTGGAGAACACNTGTGGTGAGCGGGTCTTGCTGTGCGGGGACGCTGCTGGGTTCATCAACCCGATCACTGGTGAGGGCATTTACTATGCGATGGTCTCCGGGCATTTTGCTGCAACGGTCATTGCGGATGGACTAAAAGCCCATGACCTGAGCCACCGGTATTTATCGCGGTACCAGAAGTTATGGATCAAGGATTTCGGTAAAGACCTTAAACTGCTCGGCAGGTTTAACAATCAATGGGGGAAGGAGTCTGAGAAAATAGTACGGCTACTTACCCGTGATAAGAAATTCGCACGTCTCGTCATCGGCGTGATCGGCGGACAGATCAGCTTTACGAAATACAAAGGTGCCCTGATTGTCCGATATATTTATGCGTCGTTCAAAGACATGTTCAGTAAAAAAGAAAAGAAATAAAGGAAGCGATCATTGTTTATTGCGAAGCTCCCGTCTGAGTATTTTTCCTGAGATGGTTTTTGGCAGCTCATCCATATATTCGATGATACGTGGATATTTGTAAGGTGCTGTAACTTTTTTTACGTGGTCCTGAAGCTCCTTGGTGAGTGTCTCTGATGGTTTGAATCCTTTGACCAAAACGACATAGGCTTTGACGACGATCCCGCGGATTCCTTCAGGATCTGGAGCGCCGACCACTGCGCATTCCGCAACCGCAGCATGTTCGATGAGCGCTGATTCGACCTCAAAAGGCCCTATCCTGTAGCCTGAGGATTTGATGATATCGTCATCACGGCCGACGAACCAGAAATACCCGTCTGCGTCCTTGTATCCTTGATCACCCGTGTAATAATAATTATCCTTGAATGATCGGCTCATGATCTCAGGATCTTTCCAGTATTCCTTAAACAGCCCAGGTGGTCGAACATCACCGATATAAATTGCGATGTTTCCGGCCTCGTTTGTTTTGAGCTCTTTTCCGTTGTCATCGACGATGCGGACGTCATGACCTGGCGTTGGTTTTCCTACGGAGCCGTACTTAATAGGCATGAACGGGAAGTTGGAAAGCACACAGACCGTCTCGGTTTGTCCGAAGAAATCATAGATCTCAAGACCGAACGCATCTTTCCAGACCCTGATCACCTCTGGGTTCAATGGTTCCCCCGCACTCATGCAATGACGCAGTTTAAGCTTGTAGTGTGACAGATCCATCTGGATGAGCATGCGATAGACGGTTGGTGGAGCGCAAAATGTGGTGACTCCGTATTTTTCCATGGCTCGAAGCAGTCCATCGGCGTCGAATCGACCAGGGGTTTCCCATTGGATGATGGCGGCACCCACGATCATCTGACCGAAGAGTTTTCCCCAGGCTGCCTTGGCCCATCCTGTCTCTGAGACAGTCCAATGCAGGTCGCATTTGGTGAGCGCTTGCGCGAACCGTGCAGTGACCTCATGTCCTAGCGCGTAACTATGGGTATGGAGCACCATCTTTGGATGACCGGTGGTCCCTGAGGTAAAGTAGATTAGTAGCGGCTCGTCTGATCTGGTTTTTCCGATATCTTTTTGGAAGAGCTCTCGGGATGCGTTCTTTAGCTCATCGGTGAAGTTGAGCCATCCGTCGCGTTTCCCATCCACCAGCATGATATGCTTCAACGTCTTGCAGTTCTTTTTTGCTGCTTCCACACGATCCGCATGATCAAGATCTGTAAGGATCATACATGCCTCAGAGCGGTTCACCCGATATTCGATGTCTTTGGATGTCAACAGCACAGTCCCTGGCATAGGGACGACACCGAGCTTGAACATTCCTATTAACGCGATGTACCATTCCGGGATGCTCTGCAGAATGACCAGCACGCGATCTCCTTTTTTTATACCATGTTTCAGGAGCATGTTTGCGAATTGATTGGATTGTACTTTGAGGTCGTAGAACGTATGGTACCTGGGTTTCTCCCCGGTTTTATCAATCGATATTAACGCTAATTTCGTGCGATCCTCAGCCCATTGGTCGACGACATCAAACCCGAAATTATAGTAGGTCGGTACTTTCCAGCTGAAATTCTTATAGAGTTCCTCATATCTGTCTTTCTTAAAAACGGTGTCACATTTTGTCTCTTTTGATTTCATGGTTATCCCCCTTGATCCGTTGTTAGAGTCCGAGGCGTTTTGCAATGATCATCCGTTGGACCTCTGATGTTCCTTCGCCAATCTGCGTAAGCTTTACATCCCTGTAGAACCGCTCTAAGGGTAAGTCTCGCATGTATCCATGTCCCCCGTGGATCTGGATTGCATCACGGGTCGCTTTCATCGCAATATCTGAGGCAAAAAGTTTAGCCATGGATGCTTCGATGCTGAACGGTACACCTTTTTCTTCAAGGAACGCTGCTCTCATGACCAGTAATCGAGCGGCATCAATCGAGGTTGCCATGTCTGCAATCATCCATTGGATCGCCTGGTTTTTCCCGATGGGTTTGCCGAACTGCACCCGTTGTTTTGCGTAGCTGATGCTTTCATCAAGAGCACCCTGAGCGATACCGACTGCCATAGCTCCAATTGCGGTCCTACCGCGGTCCAAAATCGTCATCGCCCCAACAAACCCGAGGTTCTTTTCCCCAAGTAGTTGTCCTTTTGGAATGCGGCAATCCTCTAAGATTAATTCTGCAGTTCTGCTCCCGCGAAGTCCGAGTTTATCTTCTAGTACACCAACGGTAAAGCCAGGCGTGTCCTTTTCGACGAGAAACGCACTGATCCCTTTAGCACCGAGCGTCTTATCGGTCTTTGCCATGACAGTGGTAACGATAGCGATGTCTCCGCTGGTGATGAACTGTTTAGTTCCGTTGAGTACCCATTCGTCACCCTCAAGGACCGCGGTGGTTTGTAATGACGCAGCATCGGAACCGGCGTTCGGCTCGGTGAGCGCCCAGGCTGCGAGTGCTTCACCATGGAGAAGCTTCGGAAGGTATTTTTTCCGCTGCTCCTCGGTTCCTTTTTCATAAATATGACCGACTCCAAGGGAGTTATGCGCTTCAACCGTAATCCCCGTGGATCCGCAGACCCTGGAGATTTCTTCAAGTGCGATCATGTAGCTGATTTTATCGATGCCTGCACCGCCGTATTTCTTTGGTACAGTCATGCTCATCAGGCCGAGTTTTCCCATCTTTTTATACAACTCCCAGGGGAAATATTCTTCTTTGTCGATTTTTGAAGCAAGAGGACTGATTTCTTTTTGTGCAAATTCTCTGACTGTTTTTTGAAATAATTTCTGCTGTTCAGTGAGTTGGAAATCCATAGGAATCCCATACCCTCATAAGTCAACGGTCTTTAAATTTACGCCTCGATTATATCGAAGATTTTTAGTAGGGACAACTGATGTGGATACTCGGTGGTTTTCAAGAGAGTAACTCTGATTGAAGTAAGGATGTGATGGGGGAATGGTTCTCATGGAATGTGACCAAAAGATTCAGAAGGGTGCAGGTACGCTAGTCGGGTGGCATGATCCCGATGAAAACCGCAAGTGGATCGTTGAAAACAAACCGCGAGATCTATCTGATAAACGGATGACTGCGCAGGAAGCGGTGTCTCAGTTTGTTGCTGATGGATCAGTACTTGCTATGGGCGGGTTTGGGCATGTGCGAGTCTCCATGGCCGTGGTCTATGAAATCATCAGACAGCGGAAAAAGCATCTGACGATGGCTGGGAAGACCGGCGTGCATGACCTTGATCTGCTGGTCGGCTCAGGATGTGTCGATAAGGTCGAGGTTGCGTACTCGTTTGGTCATGAGCTGCGGGGGCTGTCTCCTGCGTCGAGGCGTGCGGTGGAAACCGGGAAATGCACGATCACCGGTGAGATCAGCAACGCTGGTTTTCAATGGCGTTTTCTTGCAGCGATGATGGGTGTGCCGTTCATCCCGACACGGGTGATGCTAGGGACCGATACTTTTACGCATAGCTCTGCGCAGACTATGGTTGATCCGTTCAGTGGAAAACAGGTGTGTTTGCTTCCTGCGTGTTATCCTGATGTCGCGGTGATTCATGTGCCGCGGTGTGATAAGTTCGGCAATGCCCAGATCGATGGCATCATGGTTGAGGATTTTGAGCTATCAAGAGCAGCGCGGCATTTGATTCTGACGACTGAAAAAATCGTTGAGAGTAAAAAAATACGGCAGGAGCCCTGGAAGACCGTGATTCCTTTTTATTTGGTGAGCGCTGTTGTCGAGTCGCCATATGGATCACATCCCTGTCAGATGCCGTATCAGTATTTCTTTGATGAGGACCATATCGGTGAATGGTTGTCTGAGTCTGCAACGGATGAGGGTGTGCAACGATATTTGGAGAAGTATGTGTATGGGGTTAAGGATTTCTCAGAGTATTTACGGTGTGTCGGTGGCACAAAGAAAATGCAGAAACTCGCACGGATCGAGCGGTTTGAAGAACCGATGACCGCACCGTGGCTGAAAGAAAAAAAGGAAAAAAAATCCGGGAAGGAATCGTATTCATCGACGGAGCTGCTTGCGTGTGTCGCCTCACGGATGCTGCAGGATAACAAATCCGTGTTTGTAGGTACTGGTCTGCCGATGATCGCAGCGATGCTTGCACAAAAGACTCATGCGCCCAACCTGCTACTGTTTTTTGAGGCAGGCGGGATTGGCCCGGAGATGCCGGTGCTTCCTATCTCGGTTGGTGATTCGCGGACGTTTTATTCTGCGGTTGCTGCCTCCAGCATGCATGATTCCATGGCGATGGCGCAAGCAGGATACATCGATTACGGGTTTTTAGGTGGCGCGCAGATCGACAGATACGGGAATTTGAATACGACGGTGATCGGACCGTATGAGCACCCGAAAGTGCGTCTCCCTGGCAGCGGTGGGGCCAATGATGTCGGGACGCTGTGTCATCAGACCATTATTCTGATGCGCCAGGATAAGCATCGGTTCCTTGAGTCGATCGATTTTCTGACAACACCAGGGTATCTGAAA
>JGI20214J51650_10002073_pt1 | contig 12690 bp, 11 predicted proteins | sample WetSurMetagenome_FD_51650 | JGI IMG/M metagenome (IMG submission 51650)
GACCGGTCAGGATGATGACCTCCACATCCCGGTTGATCCTTTTCAGTTCGGCCAGCGCCTCAAGGCCGCTCATCCCGGGCATTTTGACATCGAGCAGGATGACGTCATAAGGCTGCTGGTGGAGTTCTTCGATGGCTTCCATGCCGCTCCCGACGGCGTTTGTCTCCAACCCGTTGGCAGTCAAAAGTTTTTTCAGAGTGTCCCGAAACCTTTCCTCGTCATCAACAATCAAGACTTTTGTTTTGGCTGGCATTGCTAGCGATCTCCTTAGGTTAACCCGACAGGGAGCTGGATGGTGAAGGTGGTTCCCTTGCCAACCTCGCTGGCAACGGTAATGCGACCTCCGAGCTTGACAATGATACTGTGGGAAATGGAAAGCCCCAGACCGGTCCCTTCCCCTGGCGGTTTGGTGGTGAAAAAAGGATCAAATATGCGGTCCCGTTGCTCTTTGGGAATGCCGCAACCGGTGTCGCTGAAGGCCAGCTCCACGGCATCGCCTCCGGATAGGCGGGTGGCAATCGTTATGGCGCCCCCCTTGCCGATTGCATAAGCAGCGTTATTCAGGATATTCAAAACCACCTGACGCAGCAGGGGAGGATCAGTAGGCACGCGAGGCAGGTTTTTCTGATATTCCCTAAGAATCTGAATATTTTTCTGCGCCGCCTCTTTTTCCACCAGCCTGGCCATGTCTTCGATGAGTTTGTTGACATCGGCCGCCTGAATAAGCGGCTCTTTCTTCCTCGCAAAGTCCAGCAATTTGTGTGTGATTTCTTTGCAGCGGTCAACCTGGTCAACGATTTCCCGCAGCGAATCACGCAACTCTTCGGTAGCCCCCGGTGCCTGCAGATTGTCGGCTTTCAGCAGATGCTTGATCCACTCCGTTTCCTGCCCCATGATGGCCAAGGGGTTGTTGATCTCGTGGGCAATCCCTGAGGAGAGCTCCCCTATGGCGGCTAATTTCTGCGATTGGATGAGCTGCTCGTCAAGATCGCTTTTCTGCTCATTGGCTTTGGCCACCAGGCGGGTCAGATGCCTGGTGGTAAGGAAGGAGACGAAGGCAACCACCAGGGCGGCGGCGGCAAAAAGGAAATCCCCGAAAAAAACGAGGCAAACCGCCAGGGCGGCGGCAAGAAGGGTCGCTGCATGGAAATAAGGGTTAAAGCTGGAGGAACTGGATTCGTTCAACAGGATTGCTTTCAAATTGTCAGCTTCTCCCGGATCCTGTTTTCGTGAAGCGCCTTTCTTTCGTAAGCCTCATGGATTTTCCCCAGCAACTCATCGATATCCGCAGGCTTCATGACGTAATCGAAGGCTCCGTAGTGCATCCCCTGCACTCCGGATTCAACCGAGGCATGTCCGGTGAGCATGATCACTTCCATGAGGGGTCGCTTCTTCTTCATCTCCTTGAGCGTTTCGATGCCATCCATCCCGGGCATTCGCACATCGAGGATGACCACGTCGAAAGGCTCCTTCTCGAGCAGTTCCAGAGCCTTTATCCCACTGTCAATGCCGGTGGTATCGACCTTCCGCCTTTTCAACCGTTTGACAATCGTTTCCAGAAAGTCGACTTCATCATCGACGATCAATACCCTAAAATCCTTCATCAGAATTGCCTTTCGAAATAATGGTCATGCCCGGAAATGCATCTGCCTCTTTCGCCGCCACCCGAGTTGCCACCCAGCACATGCGAGAACGGGAACTCTCAGAAGGGAAACCCTTCGCGGCAACTGACGGGACAACGACTCTTAAAGGCCTTTCCTCTTGCCTGCCACGAAACCGTTCGCTAAACCGGTTCTTGGGCCACAACGGGCAAGTAGATCGTGAATGTTGTCCCTTTGCCTTCTTCACTAGCCACCATTATTCTGCCGCCGAGCTTTTCCACGATACTGTAACTGATCGAAAGGCCGAGCCCTGTCCCCTTCCCCACTTCTTTGGTGGTAAAGAAAGGATCAAAGATCCTGTTCAGCATTTCGTTAGGAATCCCGGGACCGTCATCGGCGATGCTAATGGCCATTTCTTTCTCTCGCTCACAATAAACCGTCTGGACCACAATTTTGCCATCTTTACCGACGGCATCAATAGCGTTGTTGAGAATATTGAGAAAGACCTGCTGCAGTTGAGTCGAATCGCTTGTCGTTTCCGGAAGGTTTAGAGCATACTCCATGTGGATTTCGATATTCCGGTAATGGGCTTCGTTTCGCAAAAATTCAATCGTCTCCTCAAGGATTCTGTTGACATTGACGCGTTCCTGAGTGGGCTCCATTCTTCTCGCGAAGCCCAAGAGACGATGAGTGACCTTCTTCGCCCGATCAACATGGTAATCAATCTTCTTAAGGGAATCATCAAATTCCTGAAAATTCTCGCTCTTGGAGACATCTTCTTCCGAAAGCAAGTCTGATAGCCACCCCACCTTTTCCTTGATCACCGCCAAAGGATTGTTCACTTCATGGGCAATACCCGCAGCGAGCTTGCCAAGGGCCGCCATCTTGCTCGACTGCATCAGGCCGGCGTCAAGGGTTGCTTTCTCCAGGTCGGCCTCGATGAGCCGCGCAATCATTGTGCGTGCGATAAAAAATGTCCCCATCACAATGAGCAACAGTCCCCCAAGCCCCAAGCCGAGGACGAGGAGCCTGGCGTGGTGCAGGGGCATCAGTTCCTCGCGCGGACTTTCCTTGATGACGAGCATCCAGTCCTTATTCTTCAGCCAAGTCATGGCGTAGATGTTGTTTTCGCCGTTAACCGTCATTTCGTCGATCCGGGTTCCCGGAAACTTAGAGGCATTGAGGTAGTCCACCTTCTGCAGAAGTTCGCCGTCGAAGCGCGGGGGTGTCTGCAGTATACTGTTCTTGTTGAGTACAAAAGCATCCCCCTTTTGCCCAATCTGCGCAGCTTTCACCATCGAGTCAAAGATCTCGGTATCTATGGTGGCACGGAGGATCCAGCTCCGATCTCCCTCTCGGCGCATCACCGCAATGATGAAATGGGGAAATTTGCGGAACCCGGTAAAGACATCGCTTATGTAAAAACCCCGCAGCATCACCTCATGGAACCATTCCTCGTCCTTGTAGTTGAGCCCCTTCAGCTCGTAGGGACCGACATAAGAGACATAGTATCCGTCCCGGTCAATAACCCCGAGGTCGACATACGATTTGGACCGCATCTGCATCAGGGTAAATACTTTGTTGAGGTATTCTTCGTCCTTCAACTGATCGAGAGTGTGGGTGTAAGCCAGGGTGTAGAGTTGCGACACCCGTTCGTCAAGGAAGAGGTCAATGGCATTGCGCCGATTCTCCGCCCTGTTTCCCTGCATTTCAATGATCTTCGCCGTGTAGGAGACACTGAACTGGTGGTATATACTGAAGCCCAGAGCGAAGAGGGGGATCAACGAAAAGGAAAGGGTCGTGGCGACGATCTTCCACTGCAGTTTTTTGTAGCTTTTCTCTTCCATCTGTGATCCCCAAATCCGATCAGCATTCTGCAACTACCGGGGCTGATTCGATGATTGAATGAATATCGTTGATGATCTTATTCCTGTGGTGATTATAGGCAGCATCATTGGACATAATCATATCCAGCTGGCGAGTGTGCATGAGCATATAGCCCAACAGCTTGAGCTTCTCCTTCATCACTGTCTCATCGAAGCCCTCAACACGAGCAAACACGCCGTCCTCTTTTATTTCAGCCCGGAATCCAAACTCCTCGAGAATGCTCGACACAAAAACGGCGCGCCGTAACCGTCGCTGATAATCGGCAGCTCCACCCTTGAAGCTGAAGCTGATGTAGTTTTCGTTAGGCCGTTCCCCAACCAGGGTCTCTATGGTGCAAAAATGAAAGCCAAAACGCGAAGTGAGGCTGCAAAAGTTCTTTGAAATCATGAAGTAATTTCGGTTGACGTAGACCGACGGCATGGACGGGTCCAGGGCCGGGTTGGCGGAAGCCTCGAGGAGGACGGACATGAAGCCCTTGGTGTCAACCGGTGGCGGACCCTCCCAGGGAATGGCGATAATTCCCTCCCACAGGGCCAGCATGGGGATGGAGACGATGTTGGCGAGATCCACGTATTTGCCGGGAACATCCTCCCTGAAACCGTCATCGAGGTTGATGATCCACCACAGCATCTTCACGTCGCAGACCAGCTGTTTGCTGGCCCGCTCCGAGAAATGATGCTCTTTTCCAAAACTGAACATCTCTTTAACCGACTTCTCGTGGCAAAACCGCGTGATGTCATGAAGAGTCCGGCACTTTTTCGGTTTGAACTCGGACGCATCGGGGTCCAGAAGGTGAAGGGGCACGATGTGTTCGCTCACGTCTCGAAGGATCTCATACACCGGACTTCCCTCCATGAGGTTCTTTCGCGGCTCGAGGGACAGCGCCAGGATCGATTCGACACATCCCCGATAGATCGAAAGCCCATCGGCATCAACGGTTACCTCTTCATCATTCATCAAGGCTTTGGTTGCTCCGGAAAGCCCGAAAATAGCCGGCACCCCGAATTCCCGGGCCACATTGGCCAGGTGCCCGGCAGCGCTCCCCTGCTCGGTCACCACCGCCGCGGCCCGATTCAAGAGCGCCGCCCACCTCGGTAAGGCTTGCGCCGTGACCAGCACGGCTCCCCGCGGAAAGTTCAAGGCATCCCCGTGGCGGAGAAGCAGATAGGTCGAACCGCAGGCCACGCCGGGACTTGCCGTTGCCCCTCCCTGCAGGACCAACAGATCCCGCGGGACATCGTTCGACTCTGCCCGGGATCCCGCGTCGCCACCCTCCGTTTGCTTCAGCGGCCGACATTGCAGGACAAAAATCTTTCCCTTCTCATCTATGGCCCATTCCACATCCTGGGGGGAACCGTAGTGGTCTTCGAGGCGCAGGGCAATCCGGGCCAGCTCCAAGACCTGCTCATCGCCGAGCGAGGGATCACCGCACTTCTCTCCCGTCACATCCAGGCGGCAGACCCCTTCCTCAGGATAGCAGACAAACCGCTGCTCCTTGATCTTGATATCTCGCTGCCGAATCGACATCGGCTCTTTCCTGGAGACCACGAAAAGGTCGGCGGCAACACTGCCGTCCACCACGGACTTCGGCAGTCCCCACACGGAATTGATGAAGACGGAGTCGTCGCGAACGTGGAGAGGATTGCGGGAATAGGTCACCCCGCCGGCGGTTGCATTGACCATCACCATGCAGCCCACGCACATGGCGATGTCTTCATCCAGGATTCCCCGGTTCAAGCGATAGGCAATGGCCTGCAAACTGTATTTGCTGGCGACAATTTCCTTGTAGGCGTCAATGATGTCGTCGGAACTCACGTTCAGCTCCGAACGATACTGGCCGGCAAAGGAGGCACCGACCAGGTCCTCCCCCAGGGCGCTGCTGCGCAGGGAAACCTTCACGTCTTTGCCGGCTTTGGCCTCCAGTTCGCGGTAGGCACCCACAATCTCCTGTTCCAGGTCCGCAGGCATGGCACCACGAATGATCAACTGCTGAATGTCGGCACTCAAGGAAAAAAGCTGATCCAGTTGATCAACTTCCGACGTCTGAAGACGGCGATCGATTTCGGACTGCAGGTCATTGTGTTCAAAAAACCTCTGGTATGCCAGGGAGGAAATGACAAAGCCCGCCGGAACGGGCAGCTCCAGGCGTTTCATGACCTCACCCAGGTTGGCCATCTTGCTTCCCACCTGATCGGCCATGTTCATGTCGATTTGATCAAAGGCCAGCACCAGCTTCTCGGCCTTGGGCTGTTTTCTCTGGCTGAGCGCCAGGTTGATCCGGTCCTGGATCTCTTTGAACCGGTCGAAAAGGTCTCGGTATTTGCCGGGAGCCAGCTGATCGAGGTTTTTCACGATGCGAAAGACATTGACCGACACCGCCGTGCAGTTGGCCCGAACAAAAGACATCCCGAAAGGTCGGGCACCTCTCAAGGCTTCTTCAATTTCCGCCATGATTTCAAGGGACTTGTTATTGGCGGCCAGAAGGACCTTGAAATTATGGTAACGGTCTTTGAAGGCCGTACGGAGTTCCTCGATATTCGCAGGCGTATACTTCTCTTTGCGTCCTCTGAAGGGAAGCTTTCCCAGTATGTTTGCGAAAATCCCCATGGTGATCTCAATCAACCCGTTTTCACGCCGGAGACCTCATCAACGGCATGCCTGATGCGATCTTCGTGAAGCGTTTTTTTCTTGTAGGCATCCTGCAGCTTGTACAAGAGCTCGTCTATGTCCATCGGTTTCATCAAATAGTCAAAAGCGCCCACTTCCATCCCCTCGATGGCCACCTCCATGCTGGCGTGTCCGGTCAGCATGATCACTTCCACCAAAGGACAGCGTTTTTTAATTTCCTTCAGAGTTTCAAGTCCGCCCATTCCCGGCATCTTCACATCCAGCACCACCACATCCACCGGGCATTGAGCCAATGATTCAAGGGCCTCTTCCCCACTGTGCACACCCGTTACCGACAGATTCCTTCTTTTGAGCCTCTTGACCAGGGTCTCAAGGAACTCCACTTCATCATCCACCAGCAGAACATTGAACGTGTCCACTTTCACTACCTCCTCGCTCTCAGGGCCGCCCCGGCTTTCTAGATCAGTCCATAGAACTTGCAGAACCGCATCAGGGTGGAAGAGACGCCCGTTTCCATTCTCTGACTTTCTTCTTTCGTTTTGCCCGGACAGCACATGTCCTGGCAAAAATAGTCGACTTTAGCAAGCACATTCTTCACTTTGATCTTATCTTAGGCGCCTGGCAATAAAGAATCGTCCAAGATTGGAGACCGACTCGGTTTAAAAAACCGAGTCGGTCTGGATGTCGCAGACAATTATTTTTCGCCGGCGGCCTTAGAGCGTGGCCATCGTTAAGTCGGGCGTCAGGGTGCGCGGCATGGTCCTGTTTTTTAGCTGTGAACAGGGATGAAGGACAACTCAACTAAAGAACAATGTCAAGGAGCTAGACATGAATGTCGGTCAATACTTTGAAACCAGCAAGGGTCGTGGTGTTCTGGCAACCGCCGATGGCGACGGAAATGTGGATGCCGCCATCTATGCAAGACCCCATGTTTTCGACGAAGCAACGATAGCGTTCATTATGCGCGACCGCCTGTCGCACGCGAATCTTCAATCCAATCCGCATGCCGCTTATCTCTTCATGGAAGAGGGCGTTGCCTACAAAGGCATCCGACTTTTCCTCACCAAGGTTGCCGAAGAAAAGAACACGGAGCGGCTCTTTGGCCTGCGGCGTAAAGAGTACAGCGAAAAGAACAAGGCCGGAGACCACGGGGACGGGGTCGACTTATTTCTTGTCACTTTCAAGATCGACAAGGTCTTGCCCCTTATCGGGGCGGGAGAAGAAGTCTCAGTGCGCTGATGCGATAAACTGAATTCGGACAAGGGTTTCTGTGGTGCTACACTGAGCAATGGCCTAGGAAAAGGCGCTTTCTTTCACCACGAAGAACACAAAGAGAAAGAAAAGATTGCTTCGTTCCTTCGTGCTCTTCGTGGTTGAAAAGTGGACCGCAATATGCGCAAGCTGCCTCTTTACAACGTCTATGGATACCCCGTTACTCACCTGACGCCGGTTTGACCAGATACACCGAACACGGGCTGTGCTTGATTACCTGCGACGCAATGCTGCCAAGCTTGATCCGGGAAGACAGGGTGAGGCCGCGGCTACCCATGATAATCAGATCGATTTTCTCGGTTTCCGCAAAATCAACGATGGCATCCGCAATGGATACCGAAGTAACAATATTCTTCGTGCAGCCGGTGGTGACCTTCGCGGCGGAGAGCATATCACAGGCCTGCTTGACGATTTCATCGGCACGTTTTTCAAAAGTCTCCATGTGCCGCTCTCTCCGGGCGGGGGAGATTTCATGGCCGTCCATCCCACCAATATCCGGCACGACGCTGATCACCGAGATCTCGCCACCCTTGGTCTTGACAAAATCGATTGCTACATTGAGCGCGTCGTGCGCATATTTTGAGCCGTCTACGGGCACTAAAACCTTCATTGCTTCCCCCCTTATACTTCTTTTTTCACTTTGGCCTTTTTCATGCTCAGCCCGATGCCGTCGAACATATAGAAGATGGCATATCCCCACCACATCGTATAAACTACGTAAAAGACAAGCAGAGCGGTCAAGGTGAAGGCTTTGCTGGAAACCTTTTCCGCTTCGATCCCAAAAAAGTTAAATGCGGGTTCGACGGCTCGCTGAATGACCCTCGTAACCATATTGGATTCGTTGATCTTCTTCTCTTTCTGGAACTCCTTGTTCATCTTGCTCAGGACGGTCCACCAAAGCACCATCACCTCCGTCTCTTTCAGGCCATAACGACTGGAAACTTTAGCCCCTTCATTCCAGAACATATCGTTGGAGTCTTGAATCGCATTCCCGAGAAGCTTGCCCAGATCGCCGCTGATCGCGAGTTGGGTCTCTGTTGCCGTCGCCAGGGCGCCGCCCGCAGTCAGGACCTTGATCGCACCTTCCACCTGTTCGGGTTTGTCAAGCTTGATGTTCACCGAGAAGCTGGTGCCCATAAATTTCTCGTTATCTTTTGCCACTTCCGGGATGAAATAGGAGGAACCCTTAGAGAGCTTATTGAACAGATCATCCGCGAAATCCAGGCCCGTTTTCCCTCCGGGAAATATCGGCTGAAAGATCATAAACAGTACCACTAAGAACGACATCCCCAGCAGCAATCCCATATTAAACATCTTTGCGTGTCTGATCAGCATGTCTAGTCCTCCTCTCTCAACTGGCCGAGATTGGCAAAAAACTTCCCGAAAATCCAAATCCCGAAGACCGCAACGACAATCCAGAAGAGGATGTTTCCGACCATTTCTATGCCATCACAGATGGGTTTAGAGATATTGATCACCTCAAGCTCGGTAAACTTTTTGGGCAGGGTTGCCACACGGTTTATAAAACCGGCAATAATGGACACCGCATAAAAGCCCCGGATGTGGATGCCTTTGACCACCTTGGTCGTCAAAGCTCCGACCTGGATGCCCAACAGGGAGCCGATGAGCATCCCCATGGCGAGGGTGTAAAAGACGTAGCCGTAAATCGCATACTGGCCGATGGCGGCAAGCCCCGCCGTGAAAATGATCTGGAGAATATCGGTCCCGACGGTGGTCATGGACGATACCCCGAAAATATAGACAAACATCGGGAAGGTTACGAAACCGCCGCCCACACCCATGATCGCAGCCAGCACCCCGACGACCACACCGCCCGCAGCAATAATGACTCCGGAAAGCTTCTTGCCGCCGGGGACAAAATCCTCATCGAAGGTAATCATCGGCGGAAGGTTCATATTCTGCAATTTCGTGGCAATGCCCGGGGTCCCGGACACGGCCCCCCCATGGGCATCGCCGCTGTCGGCAGCGCCCTTTCGCGAACGAAGGAAGTCAGCCAGGGCATAGAACCCGAGAAATCCGAGCAAAATAGCGTAAACTGCGCTGATAAAGGCCTCGCTCAACAGCGGATCGGTGTTGTAAAGCCCCTTGTTGATGGCGCCTCCGATGAACGTCCCTATGCCGGATCCCACAAGAAACGCAACGGCAAGTTTGACCGACACATTCCCAAGTTTCTTGTGGACCGTCGTGCCCATGATGGCCTTGGCAAAAATGTGGAAAAGATCCGTGCCCACGGCAAGAATGCCCTTGACCCCCGCAGCCATGAGTGCCGGGGTGATGATGAACCCACCGCCGGCGCCGATGCACCCGGTGATCAACCCTGCTGCCAGACCTACGGCAATGGATACCAGAAAAATGGTGGTCGTGTAGAATGCCGGTCCGTAGGCAGTTTTTCCGCCAAGCCACGGCGCCGCTTCAAGAAAAGACACCCCCAGGATCGGCAGGGCCAGGATGAAAAGAACCAGAAGCTTCTTGCGATTCTTTATGATCGACATGGAAACCTCGTAGTCCCACCTCGCGTGCGCCACCGAAGCGGCCTTCAAAAATTCGAACACCTTTCGCCCACTACTCATAAAAAACCTCCTTCTGTAACAATAGCACCTCATCCTGATAAGGTGCCTGAATGGCTGCCATTTCGATCAGAAGCACAGCGATCTTCCCGCCTGAAACAAACAGCCCGTGTTAAAGAAGCCATGCTTCGTTCGAAACGAGGGCAGAGCAACCCTGGAGGCACCGAACCAAACCCTCAACGATCAAGGTCAAAAACATGAAAACAGCACTGCGGCCTGACAGAATCTCCCAATTGATCCTCGCAGGCAAAACAATTAGGAAGGACCAAGACTCAGAATCAGACTGATTTGCTCGAAGTGTTATGCCGCGGGAAGTCGCAGATCAGCACCGGGCAATTTGGTGCAGGAAGTGGAGAATCAGACCGTTGGCCTACTTAGCACTTTGTTGAAGCCATGGCAAGTTAAAATTCAGGCAAAGGCAGAGCATGGCCATGAGCAGCGGATCCCTTGCCTACAAGGATTTCCACCTCAGCAAAAGACCAACGAAGAAAAACGGGGAGACTATCCGAATAATAACTCTCGATCTGATCAGTCGGATGCCTGGATGAAACCATTTTCCAGTCCGAGATCGCAAACCGTGCGGAAGGCCTTCCGGTATTCCTGCTTCGTAAGTTTGCGGTCAAGGGGCCGGCGCCGGATCGCTTCGTGAGCCGGAAAATACTGGTGCATCAGGCTGATCCAGACCTCGGGACCGAACTCCCTTGCAAGGAAGGCGAGGTTCTCACTCGTCCCGGAAAGGTCCTCGGGGAGCACGAGATGGCGGATGAGCATTCCCCGGTAGGCAATGCCCGCCGTGTCCACTTTGAGCGGGCCCACCTGGCGCCACATTTCAAGCAGCGCCGGGCGATTGAACTCGACATAATCGGACCTCCTCGAACAGCGTTCGGCTGCCTCCGGGTCGGCGTATTTGATATCCGGAAGATAAATGTCAACAATCCCTTCGAGGAGCCGCAGCACCTCCACCCGTTCGTACCCGCTGGTATTGTGCACGAGCGGCAGCCTGAACCCGTCAGGGATGACCGCAATCAGGGCAGCGACCACTGCGGCCATCTGGTGAGTTCCCGTCACCAGGTTGATATTGTGGGCCCCTTTCTTCTGCAAGGCCAGCATTTCGTGCCCCAGGTCCTCGACGGTCACATAGCGCCCGACCCCCATCTGGCTGACGGGATAATTCTGGCAGAAAAGGCAATTGAGCGTGCATCCGGAAAAAAAGACCGTCCCCGAACCCGAAGTCCCGGAGATGGGCGGTTCTTCCCAGGGGTGGATATTGACGGCGGCTATCTTGGGACGAGCATCCACTCCGCAGGCCCCCACTTCTCCACCCGTGCGGTCAACCCCGCACTGACGGGGGCAGAGTCGGCAGCAAGAGAGCATCTCCTCCAGCCGCCCTGCCCTCTCGGTAAGGATTCCCTGCTCGTAGAGGGCGAGATAACTCGGTCCTTCTTTTCTATCCACGAAGACACACGAATAAACACGAATAAAAAATGGTGATGCAGCGGTGGTTATCTAACAAATCGTTTCCATTCCAGCTTTGTTGAGTTTCCAAAATTGATCAGCAGACTCAGACGAAGTCCGGCAGCCTTGAGATAGTTCAGCAATTGGGCTTCTTCTCTTCACGACAACTGATCCAGTGCTTTTAGTTCAACGATGATTTGATCATAGCAGATCAAGTCTGCGATATACTCCTTTTCCAGCTGTTGACCCTTGTATAGTATTTTCAGAGGCCTCTTCGGTTCGAAGGGGATGTTTCGGTGTTTTAGCTCAATCTCTATCGCTTCCTGATAAACCGCCTCCAGGAAGCCAAAGCCGAGTTCCTTGTGGACCTCAATTGCAGCGCCCACCACCCGATACACTTCCTCGCTCAGGATCAGATCCTTGAAGACTGGTTTCCTTCGTGTTTTTCCGTGTGACTTCGTGGATGCCATTAGATCCATTTTTCCCCGTCCCACAGGCCCTTCACCGTCCCCGAGGCTCCCACGTCGTAGCCTCCCAGATCGGTCACCATCTTGCGGAAGGGCTCGGAGACGATGATGTCGAGCAGCAGCTGGATTTTGGGATCATCCCAGCTGCTTTCGGGAATCACCAGATCATAGCGCTCTTCGGCGATGGGAAGAAAGTCCAGGGCGAGCGCCCTGGCGGAGGCATAAATCGCCATTCCCGCATCCGCCCGCCCGCTGAGTACGCTTACGGCCACCGCCATGTGCGTGAACTCTTCCTGGTCATAGCCGCGAATACTCTCCGCCGGGAGCCCTTGTTGCTGCAGGCAATAGTCAAGCAGGATGCGCGTGCCGGCGCCGGCCTGGCGATTGATGAAGGTCACGTCGGGCCGGAGGAGGTCCTCGACGCCGCGGATCTTCTTTGGGTTCCCTGGGCGAACGAGCAGCCCCTGTCGGCGCATCGCCAGCTGCACCAGGCGCACCGGCGTGCCTTTGAGATAGCGTTCGATGTAGGAAAAATTGTAATTCCCCGTTTCCGTATCCAAGAGATGAGAGCCGGTCAGGTGGGTCTGTCCACGGCGGACGGCGATGAGCCCACCCAGGCTGCCCACATTGCTTGAAGAAAGGTGGAGCCGGCTATCGCGCCGCTTCAGCTCGTTGGCAATCACATCAAGGGTGTTGTCGTGGCTGCCGATCATGATCAGCGTGTGGTCGAGCTGCTCCTCGGGTCGGAGCAGGCGGACGCGCACCTTTTCCTCAACCTCGTGACCCTCCAGT